>Ga0065165_1000538_pt1 | contig 57448 bp, 59 predicted proteins | sample AraplaMF_Cvi_mMF_FD_63813 | JGI IMG/M metagenome (GOLD analysis project Ga0065165, IMG submission 63813) | Arabidopsis root microbial communities from the University of North Carolina, USA - plate scrape MF_Cvi_mMF (version 2) (version 3) | ecosystem: Host-associated > Plants > Roots >...
ATAAAGTCCGGTAAAAGGTGCTCTACTAACGGCAGGAAACTCTCCAAAACAAACTAGGCTGATTAAAAACACAAACCTAGAAAAATCCTATGCCCTCCACAAGTTTCGAACTTGATCCGAGTTTTCCGGTAGCGCTTTGCGGAATGTATGCTGATAGTTGGAGGATTTATTACTCCGCGCCGAATGGTGACGATTGTCGTGCAATGATTGAAACGGCAGAAAACGAAAAAAGCATCGATTTCTCGATGCTTTCTGTGGGAGTTGAGGGATTCGAACCCCCGACCCTCTGCTTGTAAGGCAGATGCTCTGAACCAACTGAGCTAAACTCCCTTTCTTTTTTTCTTTTGTTTTCCCGTCGTTTGGGAGTGCAAATATGTGCGACTAAATTGAACTCTGCAAATATTCTTGAAAAAAAATTTAAAATATTTTTTAACCGCCTGATTACCAGTATACGTTATTCGAAATTTAAATAGAGCGTTACGGTGTGGGTGCGCAGGCGACTGATACCATTGCCGACAGAATTTGCTCCGGGTACCAGCATATTTGTCAATCCATGTGAAAAACGCAGTTCCGGTGCGAATTTGAAGAACTCGAAGAACTGTTCATACCCGATACCATAATCGATGGAGAAGTCGCTCGACTTCGTATCGAGGGCACTGGCTGCTCCGCCCCGGTTGCGTTTGACATTGGTTTCGATCCCCAGCGTCACGCCCGCGATCATGTACATGCGCGAGTTAACCCGGCGAACGGATTTGTATTTTAGCAAGAGAGGCACTTCAATCCACGTCGACTCCCGCTTTTCTGTACGCTCAGTACCATTGGGATAGCTGAATTTCACATGCCGCTCGTAAAGCGAAACAGCGGGCGTTGTACGCAGGTCGAAATGCTCATTCAGATAGGCATTGACCGTAAATCCCATGCGAAATGCTGCATTCGTGGGCGACTGGATCACAAATGCCGTATCCTTCGTCACAAAATCGTTGCTGTGCTTAATATTGAACCGCGTGAAGGGGACCGCGAAAAGAATACCGTAATGGATCGGCTTGTCGTCGTAGTATTCGAGGTGCTTGCGACGATACCCGATGCCCTGAGACTGCGCTTCCTGCGCCGCCATCAGCAGCGCCAGAATGCCGATAATTACTTGTGTCCGACGTAAATTGAACAGATCCCGAAGGTAAGTGATATGCATTTGGTATTTATGAAACCTGCTTTTTTATAAATATCAAGAAAAGCTTCCCCATCCGGAAAGGCCTGTACGGACTCGGGCAGATAAGTATATGCCGAGCTGTCCTTGGAGACCGTCTTCCCTATTATTGGCAATATGTATTTGAAATAAAAATTGTAAATCTGCTTGAACGGAAAGCTTTTAGGCTTCGAAAATTCGACCACCACGCAAGTTCCGCCCGGCTTCATCACGCGGTTCATCTCTGTCAGTCCGGCCAGCAAATTCTGAAAATTGCGTACTCCAAACGAAACGATAATCGCGTCAAAATAATTGTTTGCGAAAGCCAAACTTTCCGAGTCGCCGCTTTGCAGGGTAATCACGTCCTGCTTGCCCAGTTTGGCGATTTTTTCGCGGCCCACGGCCAGCATACCCTCCGAAATATCGACGCCAATGATCTTTTCGGGCTTCAAAGCAAGCGCCTCGATCGCGAAGTCGCCTGTGCCGGTTGCAATGTCGAGGATTACTTTCGGCCGTTGCTTTTTGAGCAGTTTAATGGCCCTTTTGCGCCAATATATGTCTACACCGCCGCTCAGGACGTGGTTCAGCAGGTCGTACTTGGGTGAAATGTTATCAAACATCTCTGCAACCTGCTCCCGCTTGGTCCCTTCCTTATCTTTATAGGGTACTACACTCATCTTTATATTGTATTTTCAACTACAAGCAAAACTAACAGATATTTACGGTTATCGCACGGCGGGCCGGCATCTTATTGGTTCTACAAAAGGTGACCAAAATGAAAAGCGTACGTATCAATGGGTGAACAAACATTTCATCCTGATCAATTCCAGTCATGCGTTACATTTTGCTCCTTACCACCTGTGTACTAACCGGTGTAACCCTCGCCCAGCCTGTCCGTTACCGCTCACCGAACGGCATCAGCGACAAGAAAAACTATGATCGCCGCGCTATACGGCCCTACTTTTTGGAAGTCCGGTGCGGCCTGACGCAGTTTTACGGTGAGCTCAATGCCCAGGCCATGCACGGAATTGCCGGAATGGGCATGGGGAGATCGATTAATAAGCAATTTGCCATTCAACTCGATTACAATGCGGGCAGCATTGGCGGAGAGAAAAGGACCTTTTTCAATTCCTGGTTTGTGAATGAATACAATACTGCGGAATGCCTCGTGAAGTGGGACCTCTCGGAGCAATTCTGCGAAAGAGAACCCGGCCTTACACATATTTCGGTTTTGGCCGGGTTAGGGCAAATCTGGTTCAGCGCCAATGCCTATGATCTGGGCGACAATCGCCTGTTGCGCTTCACCAACAGCGGGCAAAGTGCCAGAAACCCGCTTTTCCTGCGCTGGGGGCCGGCCAAGGGCCCGAGGGGCATCAAAAAAACAAGGGAAGGGATATTGCCGCTCGGCACTTCTGTGAGCTATACTTTGTTGGAAAAAATGAAAATTGCGTTCGAATACCGTTTCTATCTGGTGCGGACCGACAAGCTGGATGCCACATCGGGCCGGCGGCTGATCAACCCCGAAGAAAGCGAATCGTACAGCGACACGCCGAACGATACTTTCAGCTTTCTTACCGTTTCGCTGCAATATCATTTCGGCCAAAAGAAAAAATGAATGCCTGTTAACATTGTTAAATAATGATTTCTACCACCGTTAAATACAAACTTTACCCATCCCTGCTAGGCTGTTTCGACCGGTTTGAGCGCGGCTATCTCAATGAACAGGAACTCCTCGACCGCATTAACCGAGTGCCGGTACCGCAAACCGAAGCGCAGTTTCGTGGCTCATCATTCGAAGATGCCGTGATTAAAGGTATTGGTGAAGAAACATTTGATCCGGAAATCCTGTCGAAAGTACGGTCGTACCTGCCCCGCCCGATGCTGAAAACGCAGGTATACTGCGAATACCAACTCAACGACAGCCTCATTTACGGGTATGTGGATGTGATCGGGAAAATGCTGGCCGTGGACATCAAAACCACCAGCAATTATCGTGAAGGCTGCTTTGTCAAAAGTCACCAGAACTTTTACCTGCCCGCATTGCGTACGAAAGGCATCAGAAGCCTCCGCTATGTGATCACCGATTTTAAGGATGTTTACCTCGAAGAATATGATCAAATGGCCGATCTGACTTATCAGGAGGAACAGGCCGCTCGCTTCTGCGCATTTCTCGAAACCTATCGCGACCGCATTACCGACCTACGGGTATTTGCCCGCATTTAACACTGATAGCCAGACTAGAAATCGAGCAATTGATATTTCACCGCGAATATCGCCAGGCTCACAGAATTACTCGCGCCGGTTTTTTCCAGCAGGTTTTTACGGTGGCCTTCCACCGTCCGGTAACTGATAAAAAGCTCCTCCGCGATTTTGGCCGTGTTGTAACCCTTGCAAATGAGCGCCAGCACCTCCATTTCGCGGTCGGTGAGGCCGACATTCAGGGAAGGAATGGCCACTTTGCTCCGAGTCGGTTTGATATCCCCCGCCTGCAAGCCCTGCCGCATGACCTGCGCAATGTCGTCATTGATGTAATACCCTTTTGTCACCACCTGCCCGATCGCATCGCTCAAAATCCCCTGATCGATGTCCTTGGGCAGGTACCCGTGTACGCCTACGCGCATGAGCTGTAATATGTGCTCGGGAGAGTAGTTCATCGAAAGGATGATGATTTTTACATCCGGATACTGTTTTAAAAGTAGCCCTGCAACCTCTTTGCCATCCATTCCTTTCATAAAAAGGTCCAGCAGCACCACATCGGGCTCGGCATTGCCTATTTCTTCCAAAAGCTCCTCCCCTGAGGCGGCTTCCAGAACGACCTGATAATCTTCATTCCGGGCCAGAATCTGGCCTATTCCCTGGCGGAAAAGCTTGTGATCGTCCGCTATTGCTATTTTAACCGGTTTCAATTTGATCGTTGAGAAAATGTTAAACGGGCATTTCAATTTTAAAACGGGTGCCTTTGCCGGGAGCGGAACTCAGTTCGAGTTTGGCGCCAAGCAAGTCGGTGCGGGTACGGATCGTGCTCATGCCCATCCCAGCCGATTTGGAACTGGAAAGCATATCGAAACCCTTGCCATTATCGCTCATCAGCAAACGCAGTTGCGAGTCGCCGTGATGGAGGTCGAATGTGATCTCACTAGCGTCGGCGTGTTTGACCACATTCCCGATCACCTCCTGGATAATGCGGTAGAGAACCAGCTGCTGGTACGACGACAGCACGTCAGCGGGGTCGTCGATCGTGCAATGAATATCCATTCCAGCGTCCTCCATCCGATTCAACAGGATTTTTACAGCTCCTGCAAAACCGAAGTTTTCGATAATTACCGGCGACAGATTATGCGCAATTTGCCTTACATCCTTCACCACATCGCCGATAATCTGCCCTGAGCGCGCAGCGAGGCCCTTCATTTCCTCCGGCGACTTTTCGTACTGGATCTGGCTCACAAACAAACGGACCGCCGACAACGACGCCCCAATCTCGTCGTGCAGGTCGCGCGCGATGCGCTCACGCTCGTTCTCCTGCGACGCAACGATCGATTCGAGTATCCTTTTCTGATGGACCATTTCCATCTGATGCAGTCGGGTTTGCTGAAAATGCAGCTTCCGCTGGTAAAGGAGCACGAAAATGACGACTGCGAGCGCCATCATCACCATAATGCCAATCCCGCCGAAAAGCAGCTGAGCAAACTCTATTTCTCCCGGCCTACCCATAATGCGATGGCATAAGTAATGTACAGCATATAGTTCATCAGCGCATGGATGACCCAAATCTGGTCATTCAGGTTTTTGGAATACAGCAAAATGAAATTCATGAATATGAAAATCAAAAAGTTGCCTGAAAAGAAAAGCAGCAACCCAGCCGACACCCAGAAGAAAGGCTCAAGCAGCAGATTTTGTACTTTCAATTCCTGAAAAACTTTATAGAAATAAGCGAGCGCCAGAAAAATAATTACTACACTTTCTATCGACCGCCCCGCATTATCGATCCACACCGACTGCCCGGTCTGCCCGAGCTCACGGACGAGTACAATGGCTGTAAAAACGCCCAACATCCAACCCCGCAATGCCACGAGCCACTTCTGATCCAGCACCAGGCTGTACGTCCAGGCCAACAAAGCAAATTCGACGGTAATGTAAATAGGCCACAAAAACAGGTTGGATATTTTAAAAAACCAGAGAACGCGTGAAATACTCTCGATGAGCAATGCAAAGAAGATCAGCCAGCACAAGAGCTTCATAGGGCGGTCGGCTTTGCGGTACCGCGCCAATGCCATTCCCGCCGCCACGAGCACGGGCAGGTACGTAAAAAGCACGATTAGTTGCTCTTTGGAATAATGCATGGTAATAGCCGGATGAAGTTTGGGAATATGCATTCTCCCTGCACGCGGGCACAGGAGGCAATTCTGGAAATCAAATGCCTGGAATGATGTCGACAGCGAACGGCCGGAGAATTTTCTGAGAGGGAGGCCAGTGAAGCCGATGGGAAATTAATGGTTAAGTCAAAAAGAAAAAAACCAATTCGGCGATAAATCGGAATGGTTTATTTAGCGGTAAAATCTTCAAAGGAAGCCCCGGAAAACAAAAACGCCTCGACATTTGGTTGTCAAGGCGTAGTGCATTTTGGGTGGTGATGGACGGAATCGAACCGCCGACACATAGATTTTCAGTCTATTGCTCTACCGACTGAGCTACATCACCGTTTCAGTTGGTACCTTTTGGGACTGCAAAGGTAGAGCGTTTCTTTAACAAACAAAACATTTTTCATAATATTATGAAAAATGTTTTGTTTCAACACACCAGCAAGCTGATTCTCATTCACTTACGCACAAAAGATATTTTTTGTCCCAAATCCATTTGCGCAGAATGGCATTTTTATACTACTTTGTTAGTATGCAAGCATACTAAACTCAATCAATTCCGGAATGGCGATCATACAGCAAATCATCTTCATAGCTGCCTTGGGGGCAGTGGCCTGGCTGATTTCCCGGCGGGTCGGCATTATCAGCAGGACAATCCGGCTTGGAAAGGAGGAGAACCGCACGGACCAGCGCGGCAGGCGCCTATCGATTATGATGCGGGTCGCTTTCGGGCAGAAAAAGATGTTTGACCGCCCGCTGATCGGCTTTCTCCATTTCGCCGTTTACGCAGGTTTCATACTGATCAATATCGAAGTACTCGAAATAGTGCTCGACGGCATGCTGGGCACGCACAGGATCTTTGCCGGCCCGCTGGGCTCGTTTTACGGAGTTTTGATCGGATTCTTTGAGCTGCTGGCACTCGGGGTGCTTATCTCCTGCTCTATTTTCCTGATCCGCCGAACCATCCTGAAGGTGGAACGGTTTCAGCCCGCGCGGCACCGCGAGATGGCCGGATGGCCGCAGTTCGACGGCAAGTTGATCCTTGTTTTTGAGATCGTACTCATGGTCGCCATCCTCAGCATGAATGCCGCCGATAGCGCATTGCAGGATCTTGGGAGTGCCCATTACCCCGCCGTGGGCGATTTCCTGATCAGCCAGTGGCTCAAACCCCTGTTCGCGGATTGGAACCAAGGTGCATTGATCGCCTACGAGCGCATTGCCTGGTGGGTTCACATTCTGGGGATTTTCGCATTTGCGGTTTATCTCACGTATTCCAAGCATTTACACATTGCTTTGGCATTTCCGAATACTTATTTTTCCCGCCTGGAACCCAAGGGCGAAATAAAGAATATGCCTGAGATTACGCAGGAGGTAAAGATCATGCTGGGTTTGGAAACACAATCGGCAGATGCCGTGGTGCCGGAGCGATTTGGGGCGAAAGATGTGGCCGACCTGACCTGGAAAAACCTGATGGACGCTTATTCGTGTACCGAATGCGGACGCTGCACGGCGGCCTGCCCGGCAAACATCACGGGTAAAAAACTCTCCCCGCGCAAGATCATGATGGACACGCGCGACAGGCTGGAAGAGGTAGGCCGCAATATGCTCGCTAATAAAGGCGAACTTGTCAATGATAATAAAAGCTTGCTCGGCGATTATATTCTGGAAGAGGAAATCCTGGCGTGTACGACGTGTAATGCGTGCGTGCAGGAGTGCCCGGTGTTGATCAACCCGCTCGATATTATCCTGCAATTGCGCAGGCACAAGGTCATGGACGAGGCACATGCGCCGGGATCGTGGAATATGATGTTTCAGAACCTCGATACCAACCAGGCCCCGTGGAAGTTTTCGCCCGGCGACCGATTCAACTGGGCTTCCGCAGTGACGGATAGCGACGCGGATGGCAATTCAACAGCATCATAAAAGCATCAATAAATATGAGTGAGATCGCATACCGCGTGCCTACGATGGCCGAAATGGCAGCAAACAACGAGACTCCCGAAGTTTTGTTCTGGGTAGGCTGCGCCGGCTCGTTCGACGACCGCTACAAGAAAGTGACGGTCGCTTTTGTGAAAATTCTCAACAGTGCGGGAGTGAAATTCGCGGTACTCGGGACGGAGGAGAGCTGTACCGGAGACCCGGCCCGGCGAGCGGGAAATGAATTTACATTTCAGATGCTGGCGATGTCGAATATCCAGGTTTTGGATATGTATCAGGTAAAAAAAATCGTCTCGGCCTGCCCGCATTGTTTTAATACGCTTAAAAATGAATATCCGGCATTGGGTGGGAATTACGAGGTGCTGCACCATTCGGAATACCTTCAGCAACTGATCGATGCCAATCGCGTGCGCTTGCAGGGAGGCGAGGTATTTAAAGGGAAGAAGATCACTTTCCACGATTCGTGTTACCTTGGCCGTGCGAACGATGTGTACGAAGCGCCCAGGCATGTGCTGGAAGCGCTGGATGCGGATCTGGTTGAAATGAAGCGTTGCCGCACGAAAGGCTTATGCTGCGGTGCGGGAGGCGGGCAGATGTTCAAAGAGCCCGAACCTGGTAGAAAAGACGTGAATATCGAACGGATCGAGGAAGCTTTGCAAACGGGCGCCGATACGATTGCCGTGGCATGCCCGTTTTGTATGGTAATGATGACCGACGGTGTTAAAAACAAAGAAAAAGAACAGTCGGTGAAAGTATACGACCTTGCCGAACTCATTGTCCAGGCAAAAGGTTTGTAACCAACTATTGTGAGAACTATGCCGCTAGCACGGTTGTTTTAATTACCCATAGAGTAAACCGTTTGACCGGCATTTAACCCTTTTTAACCATGTACATCCCTTTTAGTGATATCGATTTTCAATCCCGGGTCTGGGTGTATCAGGCCAACAGGGAACTCACCTCGGAAGAAACAGGAATTATCACCGAAACGCTGAAAGCTTCGCTGGACACCTGGGAAGCACACGGCAAACCACTCACCGCCTCCGGAAAAATATTTGAACACCGCTTCATTGTAATCGCCGTGGACGAACGCGACGAACTGCCGAGCGGCTGCTCTATCGACAAGTCGGTGCATTGGTTGCAGGAAATCGGGCAGCGGATGAACATTGATTTCTTCGACCGCTCGCTAGCTTACCTGGACGACAACGGCCACGTGCAAACCATTCCGGTACCGAAAATCAAGCAGGCTATCATTCAGGAAACGATCCAGCCTACGACCACGATTTTCGATAACCAGGTGGCGACCAAGGCCCAATGGATGAACGGATGGAAAACTCCTGCATCCCATTCCTGGCTAAGCCGTTATTTTACTGAACAAACCAGTTTATAGAATCGATAAACCGGTACTTTTGCAATTCAACATATCAGAGTCTTTCATGAAGTTCATCCGGCTGGCAGTCGTCGTTTTTTTGGTGTCCCTTTTATCAGGCTGTGATAAAAATGTCGTCTACAAAGCCCACGAGGATATTGATGACGGACTCTGGTATATTAAAAACAAACCTTCTTTCAAGGTAGAGATCACTGATACCACGCAGGCCTACAACCTGTACTACGTGCTGAGAAATGCGCTGCAATACCCCTATTATAACCTCTACATTACCCGCAACTTCGCCGGGCCCGACGGTAAGGTTATTTCCAATACGCTCGAAGAGGTTTTTATTTCCAACGAAACCAGCGGCAAGCCATACGGCCACGGTCTGGGCGATTTGTTCGACCATAAAATTCCCTTTCTGAAAAATTATCATTTTCCGCGTTCAGGAACCTACACATTTACGATTTCACAGTCCATGCGCCAGAACCCGCTGCCATTTATCATCAGCGTGGGTATCAGTGTGGAGAAAGTGGCTGTGGAAAAATAGCCTGGCAACTCAGGCAGCAGGCGCGGGCGGAGCGCCACCTTCCGGCTTTTTCCTTGGCCTGTTGCGATGCCGGCGGTAGGGCTTTTTCTTGATTTCTTTTGCGACAGCCTGTTCCCTGGCCAAATCGGCCTTTTCTTCCGCTACTTCGTGCACGGGCTCACCCAGCAGAAAGCCGTAAGGTTCGAGGCTTGGAATCGTGTCCATAATCACTTTCAGGATTGCGGTAACCGGCAATGCGAGGATCAATCCGGAAAGCCCCCAGAGCTGGCCACCGAGAAACAATGCGACGATTGCTGCCAGCGGGTTGACGCTCACTTTCGAGCCCACAATATGCGGTGTGATAAAGTTACCTTCCAGAAACTGTACAAAGCTCATAACCCCTATCACACCCAATGCATACCAGGGTGAATCCATGGTTACGATGCTCAGCAACGCCGGCAATATCGAACCGATCAGGATGCCGATGTAAGGTATGAGGATCAGGAAACCGGCCAGGAATCCAAAGAATATCGCGTGCGGAACGCCCAAAAAGAGCAACCCCACGCTGTTAAGCACGCCCACGATCAGGATCACCAGGAACAGCCCGGAGAGGTAGCTCTGGATCACTTCATAAATTTTCTTCAACAATGCATTCAACTCCTCGTTCGGCACGCTGCGAATGGCTTTGTGAACAAACATTCTGAAAAAATCGCGGTATAGCAGGAAGAAGAATATGTACAGCGGGATCAGCACAAATGTGGAAATAGCGCCAGTTGTGGTCACAAGCGTATTAAGCAGCACCGCACGCCCCTCGCTCAATGCGTTGATCAGGTACTTTTTGGCTTCACTTACTTGCTGGGTACGGCTGATATTGAGATAGCGCTCGCCCATTGTGAGCGTCTCATCGAGGATGGCCTCCGCTTTTTCGGTTATGCGGGGAAGCTCTTCCGCAAAACTGCCTATTTGCATCGAAACGACATAAACGAGGATCACAATCACCGTAAACAATGCAAGAATGCTCAGCAGAATAGCCCCTATCCGTGGTACTCTCCGTACTTCGAGCCATGCGCAAACCGGGTGCAGGAGGATCGCCAGCAGAATCGAGAATGCCAGCGGGATGATCGTTTCGCGGAGTACGTAAAGGATATATACCGTCGCAATGAGCGCCACGAGCGAGCTGGCGATCTTTAAGTACACAGGGGTTTCGCTATCTTTGTTTGGAAGAGGACGCAACGTTGAATTCATGAACAAGCTGATATATCTGTGGTTAGCGGTCAAAACCGTGTTCTGTACCTGTCAACCCGATCACAGAACCAATGATTTTAAGAAAGTTAAAGCGCATTACAAAAATAGCAAAATAGGAAAGCTTCCCGCGGTGGTCTCGGAAAGTTCAGGACTGGCCAATGGAAAGCAGCCCGGCACTTTCTGGACGCATAACGACAGCGGCGGCAAACCAGAGCTTTATCTGTTCGACCTCGACGGCAAGCTACTCGATACAAAAGCCGTTCCCAACGCCAGAAACATCGACTGGGAAGACCTGACGCACGACGATAGCGGCAATCTCTACATCGGCGATTTCGGAAACAATGCCTCGCAGCGCAACGTTTTCGACATCTACCGCTTCAACCCGGAAAGTAACGGCAGCGAACGCATCACATTTCGTTACCGCTCGGCGGCGCCCGATTGTGAGTCTTTTTTTTATCGTCAGGGAAGTTTGTATCTTTTTTCGAAAAACTGGGGCAAGGACAAATGGGTGAAAATGTACCGCCTCCCCGCGCAGGCCGGCGAGCATACCATCGCACCGAGCGACAGCATCCGCATTAATGCCCAGGTTACGTCCGCGGCTATCAGTCCTGACGGTAAAACATTCGCGTTGCTGACTTATGGGAAAGTATTGCTGTTCGAAACGGCCGGCGACAACATCGATTTCAGTAAGCCCAAGGGCTGTTTTCGCTTTTCAAGGAAGCAAACCGAGGCCATCGAATTTTTGAACAATACCGATATGCTGATCACCAACGAGCAGGGCGGCATCTATCGAACTACTTTTCGCTGATGTTATGTTTATGTTAATATTAGATTTCCTCATGTAATGTGAACATCACATCTGCTAATTTCGAATCGTGTTTTAATCATCAAAACAATGAGCACTGCTAAATCTGCAAACTCGGCTCCGAAAGTACTGGTAGTTGACGACGATTCCGACATAGTTGAATTGCTAGAATATAACTTAACCAAGGAAGGCTATTCGGTACTAACTGCTTCCAATGGAAAGAAGGCCATCGACATCGCCAAGGCATTCGTGCCGGACCTGATCCTCCTCGATATCATGATGCCCCAACTCGACGGCATCGAAACCGGCAGGATACTGCGGCAAAACCCCGATATCAAGAATACCTACATCCTGTTTCTGACTGCCCGTTCCGAGGAATATTCGGAGGTAGCGGCGTTCGAGGTGGGTGCCGACGATTACATTACGAAGCCCATCAAGCCACGCGCATTGATGAGCCGTATCAATGCGTTGTTCCGCCGCGAAGCTCAAAAAGCGGAGTCGGGTGACACCATTGAAATCCTCGATTTGTCGATCAACCGGAAGAATTATACGGTAACCCAGGGCGGCGAGAAATCGACTGTTTTGCCTAAAAAGGAATTTGAATTGCTATTCTTCCTCGCACAAACACCCAACAAGGTTTTCAGCCGCGATGAGCTTCTGCAAAAAATCTGGGGTGCCGATATTTATGTACTCGAACGAACTGTCGACGTGCATATCCGCAAGCTGCGCGAGAAGCTCGGCGACAATTATATCAAAACTTTGAAGGGAGTAGGCTACATGTTCAGTAACGAGCGGGAGTAACGGTCACCGCTCGATATCTTCGAGTTTTTTGGCCTCGGACTCCTCGTCTTTCGATTTATCCTTCTTTTTTCTGCGGAAGGCGAGTTTGATATTTACTTCTCCGTTTTCATCGACAGCTCTGAGGAATATTTTCGAGCCCTCTCGTTTTTCGGGGTTGTTAGGATCTAAAACGTAGGTCGAATCACGCTTTTTGAGGTTACTAAGCGGGATCTGAATGTTGATATCCGTCTTATTTCCAAAACTGTAAATGCCGTCGATGTAGAGCGTCAGCACATTGGATTCGATTTCCATCGGGGCGATTTCCACTTCCTGCCCGCTCAACCGGAAATCGTTACGGATCGGGGCAAATTTGACGCGCTCGAAGTTCCGTCTTTTAAAGATCAACTTTTTCATCTTCATAAACGGCTCGAAGTTGATGATATAAGCATTCGTCAGATCAATCCTCAGCAGGCCTTTCATGCTCGACGGCACCAGCTTCACATTGTTGTTCAATGTGGATTCAAAGTTGAAATCGGTATTGAGTATCCCTTTCAGATTCTGATGCGTCAGCGTTTTTTGGCCAAAATCATCGAAAGAGTAAAAAACGGAATGCACATCTGCATTCGCGATCTTTCCACGGACGGCCAAATGTGGCAGTGTTCCCGACCCTGTGTTATCCATTTCACCCGAGAGTCTGACATTTCCTGCACCAAATGCTTTTAAAGTAAAGTATTCGATGCGCACCGCATTGTTGCTGATCGTGAGCTGGCCTTTCACGTCACGGCCTGTAAAATGCCTGTACTGCAACTTCTTTGCATCCAGTTTGGCTACGATTTCCATCTTGTCGATCGCATTATCGAGCAATTCTGAAAGTTTGAGCGATTTTCTGGCTTTGGGCTTAACACTGCCCTTTGCGGCCAGCAAGGTTTCGAGCCAGTTGAGTTGCCAGTCGGGAATATTGATATCCACATTCGCACGCAGCGGTTTGGGCGAGCCAAAGAGGTAGGGAATGAGGTCAACTAAAGTTCCTCGCACAAACAGCATATTCTGTCCGTCATAAAACCGGAGATTAGGCATTACCATCACTTTCTCATTGAAAGTCAGGTCCCCATTGATTTTGCTTATCCTCACCTTTTGTGGGAGATAGTCCATAGCAATGTTTTTGAGCGAAACCCTACCCGATACTTTGCCGTCAAAATTGTCCTTAGCGGGATTATAAAACTTCCTCAGATTCCCGCTGAAATGAAAGTCGATCCGCGCCGAGCCATTTTTGAAACGGTAACGTCCGGGATCGAGTAATGCGCCCAAGTTGGTGGAATCGGCTTCGATGCGGCCGTCGATATTTGCCCGTGGATTCCGGAAGTTGTTCACCACCAGCTTGAATGCAAATGGTATAGTCTCGAAAAAGCCGGTTATCTTGGGGGCTATCAGCCTCGAATTGAACACGTCGGCCAGTTTGGTTGTATCCGCGCGATTTGTGAACGTGCCGGAAGCTTTCATTTTGCGCAAAACACCTACCGGAAGGTTATATCGAAAAGTATCGGTCTCAAAACGCACGTCCACCTGCGGTTTGAGTCCCGCCCGGCCCAAAATCCCCGCTATCTTGACGTCCGTATCCACATTCGTCTGAATACCGATCGAGTCGATCTGCTTTTGCAGCCGCTGATTCAACAATGGCAATGCGTTTTTCACGGCTATTCCCTTTGCGTTGAAATTGAGGTGGAATACTTTGATCGTGTCCGAAAAATCGAAGAAGCCGTGGATCCCGATCTTATCGTGCGTTGCGCTTTCGAGGGTTGAAGGATAAATTTTCAGTTTCTTTTCATCCTCATTATAACCCAGGGCCAAAGCCAGCGTCGTTTCCTGATTCATCAGAAAACCACCCTTTTCCACTCTGAATGTCAGTCCGTTGAAAAGCACCGCACCTGTGAAACTGGCATTCGTACTCGAATCGGTCCGCTCGATGATATTGGTCGCATCGTGAAAAAGCGCTCCGTAGTATTTCTCCTTTACCGAATCGGAATAAGACACTGCGAAGTTGAGGAAACGAATGTTTCCCAGTTTTTGGAGAATCTCGTTAGCGTCCTTTTTTCCCGTCTTATTTTTCTTCTGCTCCTCGGATTTGAAAATAGATGCATTCGAATACCCGTTTCGCTCAACGAACATGCTGATGGAGCCGTCTTCCAATACGAGGTTTTTTACCCGTACTTCTCCTGACAAAATGCGCCGGAGATCGAGTGCCATGTGCATTTTCCCAGCCTCAAGAAACGGTTTGTGATGAACGTTGTAGAGCGTATCGGTCAGCTTGACATCGTATAATGTGAAGTTCAGCCCCAGGCCGCCGTAAAATGGCCTGAATTTAAAATCGGCTATTTCGAGGTTCCCGTTAAGGTTTTCATTGATCAGCTCCTTTGCTTTCAGGAAAAGTTCGTCCCTGTTTTTGTAAACCCAGAGCTCGATCGCACCGAAGAGCAGAGCGCTAACCAGGGCGACGATACCAATGACTTTTAAGACCTTTTGAGACATCTAACGAAGAGGTTTAGCGCTGTTGATGAAAGGGAACAGTTCGCTCCGATTTACAATATAAGCAAGACATTAATAGCGTGCCAGAAATAATGTCCCACCGGCCGTTACAGCATCTTACCGGCCGCATTACTCGCTATTCAGGACAAAATGTAGTAGTTTTGCGCACTCTTTTGGAATACCTACTTCCATTTACCAATTCATTGCTGTAAGATGCTACTGAGCGAACAGGAAATACTGCGCCGTCAAAAACGCGAGGAACTCATGCGAATGGGCATTGAGCCTTATCCTGCGGAAGAATTTGTCGTAAACGCCTACGCGGCCGACATTCTTAAAAACTACGAGAACAACAAGATCGACTATAAAAACGTCACGATGGCCGGCCGGCTGATGGGCTTCCGCATCATGGGAAGCGCTGCGTTTGCCGAGTTCCAGGATGCCACCGGACGTATCCAGCTGTACTTCCGCCGCGACGATCTTTGTCCGGGCGAAGACAAGACTTTGTACAACACCGTTTTCAAGAAGCTGCTCGATATCGGCGATATCATTGCCGTGAAGGGTTTTGTTTTCACAACACAAACCGGTGAGATCTCCGTGCATGTGCAGGAGTTCAAGATCCTGAACAAATCGCTACGCCCGCTGCCGGTCGTAAAACGCGACGAGGACGGCAATGTGCACGATGGTTTTACCGACCCCGAGCTCCGTTACCGCCAGCGTTACGTGGATCTGATCGTGAACCCGGAAGTACGCGATATATTCATCAAACGTGCCCGGATCATTACCACCATGCGTTCGTATTTCGATGCGAATAATTGGCTGGAAGTGGAAACTCCGGTGTTGCAATCCATCCACGGGGGCGCGGCCGCACGCCCGTTTACGACGCACCACAATGCGCTCGACTTAGGCTTGTACCTCCGTATCGCGACGGAACTTCACCTGAAACGCCTCATCGTAGGTGGTTTCGAAGGAGTTTATGAATTCGGGAAACTCTTCCGTAACGAAGGAATGGACCGTACGCATAACCCTGAGTTCACGACTGTGGAGCTTTATGTGGCTTACAAGGATTACCTCTGGATGATGAATATGACCGAGGAAGTGCTCGAAAAAGTAGCATTGGCAGTGAACGGCACTACCAAAGCGAAATTCGGGGATGTGGAGCTGGATTTTGCGGGCCCTTATCCGAGATTGAGCATTACCGACGCGATTAAGCAATATACCGGTCTCGACGTGGAAGCGCTCGATGAAGTCGCGATTCGCGAACAATGCCGGGCGTGGGGAATGGAAGTGAACGAAAGCATGGGCAAAGGCAAGCTGATCGACGAAATTTTCGGAGAGAAAGTGGAATCGAACATCATACAGCCTACTTTCATCATCGATCACCCGGTTGAAATGTCGCCGCTGACTAAGAAACACCGCACCAAAAAAGGCATGGTGGAACGTTTCGAGCTGTTTGTGAATGGCCGCGAAGTGGCAAATGCTTACTCAGAGTTGAACGACCCGATCGAACAAAAAGAACGTTTCGAAGATCAGCTTCGCCTGAAAGAAAAGGGCGACGACGAGGCGATGGAGATGGACGACGACTTTATCCGCTCGCTGGAATACGGTATGCCGCCAACCGCGGGTATCGGTATCGGTATCGACCGCCTTACCATGTTGCTGACAGACAATGCCAGCATTCAGGAAGTGATTTTCTTCCCGCAAATGCGTCCTGAGAAGAAAGCGGAGATCGCGAAAGAAGCTGATTACGTGACCGCGGGCGTGCCGGCGGTATGGGTACCGGCTTTGCAAAAGATGAATATCCTGACGATCGAGCAACTGAAAAGTGCAAATCCGAACAAGATCTTCAACGATTTGGGGGGAATGCGCAAGAAGCTCAAAATAGATGAAAAGATGCCCCTGCTGGACGACGTGAAGTCCTGGGTGGAATAACTTATAAATTAAAAATGCCGCTAGTGAGCGGCATTTTTAATTTCTCTTGCAAAAAAAATACAATTATATCTTTTTTACCTGCACAGCGTTAAGTCCTTTTTTTCCTTCAACGACTTCGTATTCTACTTGGTCATTTTCACGGATAGTAAGTCCTCCCAATCCTGTCACATGGACAAAAATGTCCTTTTTTGTGTCGTCTTCCACGATGAAGCCGTATCCCTTAGCTTCATTGAAAAATTTTACAGTACCTGTTGGCATAATAGTTGAAATAAAAAAATTGAAATAAGGTGAAAATACAGAAGATATGTAGGCGTTTCAGTTAAAAGTCGAAATGGCTATACCAAATAATTGAGGGAGGCTCAACGCATTAGCAAAAGAAATTTTGGAAATTTTCCCGAAGACATCTTGATTATAATGAACAACTTACAAATTCTTCAATCACAAAGAAACAAAAATTGTTTGTAAAACAATTTATTTGATTAAAGAATTTGAAAATTTAACGAGCAAGCGGTATTTTGCCTTTTTGGCTTATTTAAAGCAAATTTCACACGGCGGAATTGCATATCCGGGCGAAAATCGCTAATTATGAGGCAATTATCAAAAAGCAGGTATGAACAAGTTTAGGTATTTCGTTGAAAACCAAATATTTGGAGTTTGTGCGGAACTAGGAGAAAAGCTCAATTTCCCGGCGAGCAGCATCCGGAAATACTTCATCTACGCCACCTTCATGACCTTCGGTTCACCCATTATCCTGTACCTTGTATTGGCGTTCTGGATGGATTTGCACCAGCATTGGCGTCGGCACAATAGCCCTACAATCTGGGAGCTTTGATAGGTTCGATGCCCGTGAGCTTGCCGAATTTGTGTTTCCCCAGCACAAAATACTCCCACACAACACTTCTGTAATAAAGCGGCGCCCTGTAACGGGTTCGCGGTGTTTTCCGTGTCAGTTCGGGGATCATCGCGTAAAAGGCAAAATGCGCCCTTACAATAGCCAAAACATCGGGCCAAGCTCCGGTGGCCATAAACCGCACGCTGGAAATACCGTCGAGCACCAACCTGATGAACACCGTCTTCCACCTGCGGCCTTTCGGCAGGTTTTTGAAAAGCATGATCAGGTTGTTGCGGTAATTCAGAAATGTCTTCCTGGGGTTGGATTTGTGCAAAGTCCCACCGCCGACATGGTAAACCGTCGATTTACCACAATAAGTAATGCGGAACCGCATATTGAGCAGCCGCCAGCAAAGGTCTATTTCCTCCATATGGGCGAAAAACGACTCATCAAAACCGGATGCGGCATGGAATGCAGACGAGCGCACAAAAAGGCAGGCGCCCGTGGCCCAGAATACATCCTTCTCGTCGTCATATTGCCCCAGGTCTTCTTCCCTTGTATCGAAAATGCGGCCCCGGCAGAAAGGATAGCCAAGATAATCCATATAACCGCCCGCTGCGCCGGCGTACTCGAAGTGCGTAGGCAGATCGTATGCGCGTATTTTGGGTTGGCAGGCAGCGATTAGCGGATCCGACTCCATGAATTCGATCACCGGCGCGATCCAGTTTTCGGTAACCTCGATATCGGAGTTAAGCAGAATGTAATAGTCGGCCTGAATACGGCGCAGCGCATCATTATAACCTCCCGCATAACCTTTGTTTTCGCTGATCGTGAGCGTGTTCAGATCCGGGTAATGCGTTTTCAGCCATTCGAGGGAATGGTCTGTTGAAGCGTTATCGGCAATCCATACCGCGTGGTTTCCGGAATGCTCGATGACTTTTGGAAGGAATTTTTCGAGATAATGCTGACCGTTATAATTCAGGATTACAATCGCAACAGAGGGAATCATTCGGTATTCGGTTATTTCATAAAGCTACCCAAATCCAACCCTGGAATATTGGGAAGCACTCCATCCGTTACCTTTTGCAGATGTTGTTGAATTTTGGATTCGATGTTCTCATTGGCTTTGTTAACTGCCGCTACAATGAGATCTTGCAGCATTTCCCTATCGTCAGCGTTAATGATATCCTTATCGATATCCAGGCTAAGCAGCTTTCTTTTCCCATCGACGGTTGCTTTCACCATTCCCCCACCCGATTCGGCGGTTTCGGTGATGTAAACCAATTGCTCCTGTGCTTCTTTCATACGCGACTGAAGGTCCTTCATTTTGCCCATGAGACCCATCATGTCCGCCATATTTCCAAACATAGCTGTACTTATTAAGTTTAAAACTTGAAAAAACTTATTTTACGGAAATAGTTCCTCACCGTAAAAGCATAAAAGTACCGCTTTTTTCAACAGTTTGATTGATGTCGTCGACGAAAGTCATCTTGTAGTAGTAATAGCCCACCGGCGCATTGGTTCCTTCGAAAGTTCCATCCCAGCCTTTGGCAATGTCGTCGGAATGAAAAACAACCACGCCCCAGCGGTTCATGACCGACATATTGAATGACTGCAACTGCTCCGATTTCGCTTCCAGAATATCATTATAACCATCGCCATTCGGGGTAAATGCGTCTGGAACAAATACGCCCGCGCTGCGGCGATAGTTGACAATATTCGATAAACTCTCAAAATTACCGTCCTGTGAAACAGCCCTTACCAGGAAATTATATTCCAGGGCGCTCTGGTTGTTCAGCTTCACGGTATAGCTCGTGTTTTTTTGCACCGGAATTTCCTCGGAAGCCCCTCCCGAACCCGTCTGAACGACTGTGTAATCCTCAAAACCACCCAGGATCGGATTTTCGCCCGTCCAGTTAAGGGTTGTCAGCTTTTTGGTCAAAAGAATGGTACAAATCGGCTCCGATGCGGGTACTTTTTGATCGCAGGAGTTTTCGTAGCTCATTCGGTAGCAGTACGACAGTTCGTCCGTTTTGGCGTTGTTGTCAATGTAATCGCTTTGGTTATAGAGCGTGATGATCTTCTTGAATAATGTACTGCCAGCCTCCGCACGTTCGATCGTTAGTTCAAATGATGTGTTGGGGCCCGCACCGGGAACACTGGCTTTGATGTTCACACTGCTTTTGTCCAGCACTGAAACCGAACCGCCGCTGAGCGGCTTGGCGCTACCCGTTTCGACTTTCATGGGGACAGGTGCCGACATAGATGTCGCAGTTTTCAATTTCGCCACAATCTGATATTCGGCAAATGAACCGCATTCCACATCACTATCGGCGTAAGTTGTTTCCCCTATTCCTGAGAAGCTCTTAATAACTACCCCGTCTCGAAGCAAATCATAGCCATCAAATGCGGAAGCATCCGGATACTGGTTCCATTTAAGCGAGTTAGTTCCGTCCGTTGAAGTTCCAGTCATTGTCATCGTGCTGATTGGCAGCGTTTCAGTACTGCCAGCGCATAAATCTTCTGACGACAGCCTCACTTTATAGCTCTGTGCCGGATTTACTCCCTTGATATCGTAAGGCTGAGTTCCTCCTGAGGAGCGCTTTCCGGAAGTAACGTACGTACTCCCATCGGTACTGTATTGAATGTTGGTTGGTATCCCGGCAACGCCCTTGTAAGTTAATCTGATCGTGCCGTCGATACGCATTTCCACAGCGCTCACCTGGATTTCATTGAGTTGAGCGCGATCAAATTTGATGATAGTAGGAGCTGTAAGGCCTTTCGCGCAGGGCTTACCACCGTCATACAAACCGGTTATCGACAGCGTTGGGCTACTGGCTACACTTGCGTAATTGTGCTCGAATGTCAAGGGGTTTCCTTTTTTCCAATAAACAGGAGCTTCGCCGTCGCCCCAGTTAATCTCAACCTGGTCGTAGGCTTTCAAAACATCATCGTTGGTCAAAGTCATGACAATTTTGCCACCCCCACAGGATGCATACTGCATATTGACACGTCTGCTTTCGTAAATAGTGATCTTCTCGCAATGCGAAAATTCAGCACCAGTGTTGGTCACTCCGTATTGCAGCAGAGTTCCCGTTGCCGCAGACTGGTAGGTAATACTGGTACGGTTTGTCGAGAGATTTGGCTCACCTCCTGTATAATTTAAATCATAGCCGACAAAGGTGGCATTGGGGACAGTACTCTTAAACTCAACATACAATGGAGCACAACCCGCAGTCGTATTGATGGTAAAGCCGCCACCGCCAATGCTACACCTTCCCTGCCCATAGCCAGTCAAAGCGGAAAGAAAAAGGAAAAAGAAAGAGAAGGATAGTAGTGTTATTCTCATAAGTGTGGCATATTTAACCCTGACCTTTTTTCAAAGACGATAGATAGAACAATAAGTTTCCAGGAATCATAACGAATTCAAAAACGCAATAGCAAAAGTAAGCTATTTAGGGGTGGCAGTAACGCGTACCTATTAAACGGGTGTATTAAAAAAGTATTATCCCGGGAATGATAGTCTTGAAAAAATCCTATCTTATTAGGAGAAAGCTCCCATTTTTGACCACGGTCTGGCCCGTAGCATTGGTCGCTTCGATTTTGTAGAGGTAATAGCCGCCTGGTGCTTTTCCGGTTTTGATGTTGCCATCCCAGCCTTCGGCGACATCTTCGGAATGGTAAACTACCTCCCCCCAGCGACTGAAAACAGACATTTTGAAATCTTTCACAAAATAGGCCTTCACCTCGAAACGCTCGTTGTAGGCGTCCCCATTCGGTGTAAATGCATCCGGGACCAGTAGGATAGCCTCACTTCTGAAATTCAGCACATTGGATAAGCTCGTGAAATTACCATCGGATGATTTGGCTTCGATCCGGTAGCCGAAATTAGACTGGGATGCAAGATCGAGGGTATGATTGGTTGAAAGACCTTTGGGCGTTTCATTGACCACATTACCCCCGTCATCAACCTGTTGCAGGGTATAAGTCTCAACGGTACTAATGAACGGGGCTTCGGGATTCCAGACAATATCGGGCGCATTTGTCGCCAGCAAAATGGAGCAAACCGGCGTGCTGAACGACGGCGATCTCATTTTACAGGCATTTTCATACTGGAAACGATAACAATAGGAGTTCTGCGAGGTGTTAACGTTCATATCGTCCCACTGCAAACTCTGGTTGTTCGCCGGGGAAACGACCTCGAAATTCGTGCTCCCCAGCAATGTGCGCTCGACAACCAGGTTATACTCACTGGTGAGCCCTTCGCCCGAGAGCTCGACTTTGGTACCGATCGTACTGTTGTCATTAACTGTAACGACAGCGTTGGTGATATCACCCGGTGCCGAAGATTTAGGTGCCAGGCTGATAGGCGCTGAATAAGAGCGGACGTCGTTGTTGATGATCGTGACGATCTCATACCGATAAGTATTCCCGCATTTGACGTCCGTATCTTCATATGAACGCTTGCCGGGAGGAATATTGAAAATCACGGCGCCGTTCCGTTTCAACTGAAATTCCACCTCTCCGTCAGTGTTAGACTCCGTCTCCCATTCGAGAGAAATGATTTCATCAAGCGACAGGCTTCCTTCCTTGATCACAACGCTGCTTACGATCGGGCTTGTGATGACATTACCGCATATGTCTGTCGACCGGAGTTGAAAGCGGTAGACAGCCTTGGGGTCCAGCGACGGCACCGATACCGACTGTACTCCACCTGTTTTCCTGCTCTGGTTGGTAAAAGCGAACTCTCCGTTTCCCTTGGCGACATAAACCTTGGTTTCGATTCCCTCCATTCCGTCATAAATGACTTTCGCATTCCCGTCTTCCGGCATTTCGACGGTTCTGATCCGGATGCTACTGAGGGACTGCACCCCCGCGGCCGTCAAAGTAGTGGTGCTGGCTTCTGCATTACACACGCTATTGGTGTAAGACCCTTTCAATGTAATGGCCGGGAAATTGCCGGGTTTGTAGGTGTGTTCGAAAAATGCAGCAGTATTGGTTTTCTGATTGACATCCACTGTCTTGCCATCACCCCAGTCGATCGTCACCACATCATATGCTTTCGTCACCGGGTCGTCACCAAGCGTGACCATTGCCTTGCCGTTGGGGCAGGTGATCAGTTCTCCTTTCGGTCCACGGGTTTCCTTTACGACCACATCCTGGCACGCACTGAAACCCGTGCCCCCGGCACTGCCGTACTGTAAAATCGTGTAAGTACCCGGAGTCGGGTAAGTGAAGGACGAATCCTGCGTTGTTTCGCTCAGGCTCGGGGGAGTGTTCTGGTTACGATCGAAACGGAAAGCGTAAGTAAGGTTTTCCGGTTTCGGTACGCGGTTTTTCACATTGACCGTCATCGGCGCGCACCCGATTTCCGGCGCTACGATAAATGCTCCCGTATTACCACAAAAGCTCTGTGTGGCTTCCGTCCTCGCATTAGCGCCCTGACCTGAAACTTCCTGATTAACAAGCGAAAAAATGCCGAGGAGAAATGCGATCAGTAGCTTATGCTTCATAGTGAGTAAAGTAGGTTCCCGCAAGGTGTGCCGGCACGGGTGTGCCCCGGTGAAACGGATCATCCAAATCCTTTGTTCAATCTGTAACGGACGTTCAAAAATAGAACTTTCGACATTATCAACGTACCTTTGCAGAGTAAAAACGAGTTTTAGTTTAAAACTATTTTTTCATTAACCCGATTAATGAGTAACAATACGAACCCGATTGCGCTGGACTCTATCGAAGACGCCATCGAAGCAATCAAAAGAGGGGAGCTTATCATCGTTGTCGATGACGAGGACCGTGAAAATGAAGGTGATTTTATCTGCGCTGCCGAACTGGTAACGCCGGAAATAGTCAATTTTATGGCGAGGGAAGGCCGCGGGCTCATCTGCGTGCCCATTACCGAAGAGCGCTGCGCCGAACTTGAACTGGAAATGATGGTGGGCAATAACACGGCCCTGCACGAAACTGCATTCACCGTTTCCGTCGACTTGCTCGGGCACGGCTGTACTACCGGTATTTCGGCCAGCGATCGCTCCAAGACCATCCAGGCGCTCGTCAGCAAGGACACCAAGCCTAGTGATCTGGGCCGCCCCGGACATATTTTCCCATTAAAAGCGAAAAGAGGCGGTGTGCTTCGCCGCACCGGCCATACCGAAGCGGCAATCGATTTCCCCCGTATGGCAGGGTTATCGCCGGCAGGTGTTTTGGTGGAGATTTTGAATGAAGATGGCTCGATGGCGCGCCTGCCTCAGCTGCGCGAAATTGCGAACCGCTTCAATCTGAAACTTGTCAGCATTAAAGACCTGATCGAATACCGCCTTCGCGAGGAATCGCTGATCAAACGTGAGATTGGAGTGGATATGCCTACCAAATGGGGCCATTTCGATCTGATTGCTTACCGTCAGATCAATACCGGTGATTTGCATCTTGCATTGGTGAAAGGAACGTGGGAAAAAGACGAACCCGTGCTCGTGCGCGTGCATTCGTCGTGTGTGACGGGAGACATTTTCGGCTCCTGCCGCTGCGACTGCGGGCCTCAGCTTCATGCTGCCATGGAAATGGTGGATCAGGCCGGCAAAGGCGTGATTGTTTATATGAACCAGGAAGGCCGTGGAATCGGACTTTTGAACAAACTAAGAGCGTATAAATTGCAGGAAATGGGCCGCGACACCGTGGAAGCGAACCTTGAACTGGGCTTCCCGATGGACGACCGCGATTATGGCGTCGGCGCGCAGATTTTGCGTGATCTGGACCTGACCAAAATCAAGCTCATCACCAACAATCCCAAGAAACGCGCCGGACTGATTGGCTATGGCCTTGAAATCGTGGATTCGGTTGGAATTGAAATTCCGGCTAACCCTTATAACGAGAAGTACCTGCTCACCAAACGTGACAAAATGGGCCACAACCTGAGCAATCTGACCATCGTAGGACATAACAAAGGACTATGACGATCGAAACCGTCCAGACCGACGCCGATATCCTCAAATGCCGCGGCGCCATCCAGGCGCTGCGGCCATTGCTGACCGACGACATTTATACCGACGCCGTAAAGCAAACCCTCGCCGACAACCGGCAAATCATTTTCATCGAAGATGGCAGCCCCGAGGCCGCCGCAGTAGCCGTTTTTGAAACCGGTTACAATCTTTTTCGTGGAAAATACATCTACATCGACGATCTTTCGACTTTGCCGACGCAGCGCGGTAAGGGTTATGCAGGTATGCTGCTCGACTGGATCGCCGAATATGCCCGAAAGGAAGGGTTCAACGAAGTTCATCTCGATTCCGGCGTAAATGCAGCCCGGACGGACGCGCACCGGCTCTATCTCAATAAAAGATTTCAGGTAACCAGCCTGCATTTTGTTGCCAAGGTCTGATTTTTTAATGCAGATCTGCCGGCAATTTTAGCACATAACTACATGACAATCGATCAGGTTTTTGAAGCATTTGATACCCTGCGTGTACTGGTAATCGGCGATGTAATGCTCGATTCCTATGTTTGGGGGAAAGTTGAAAGAATATCTCCGGAAGCACCCGTACCGGTGGTCAATGTTCAAAAAAGGGAGTACCGGCTCGGCGGCGCAGGCAATGTGCTGTTGAATGTACAATCACTCGGCGCAGAGGCCATTATATGCTCGGTAATCGGTACCGACGGCCCGGGCGACCTGCTCGAAAACAGTCTGAAAGAAAAAGGATTGAACTGCGAAGGTCTGATCCGCAGCAACGACCGCATTACGACTATTAAGGAGCGGATTATCGCCGGTTCCCAGCAGGTGGTGCGGATCGATACCGAGACCGACAAACCGGTTTCAAAATCAGAAACTGAAAAACTGGTCGCGAAGGCTAAGGGGCTGATCCCTTCCTGCCAGGTGATTATTTTTGAAGATTACGACAAAGGCGTGCTCACGCCCGAATCCATCGCTGAAATCACCGCATTCGCCAACGCGAACGGCGTACCGACTGTGGTTGACCCCAAAAAGCGCAACTTCCTCGCCTATAACCACGTCACACTCTTCAAACCCAACCTGAAAGAGCTCCGCGAAGGGTTGAAAGTAGATTTCAATGTGGATAACCTTGAAGAGCTGAAAGCGACTGTGCAGCATTTGAAAGATACGCTTCAAGTCAACGGCGCATTGATCACGTTATCGGAAAGAGGTGTTTTCATTGACCTCAACGACGAAACCCACAAGCTACCGGCGCATATCCGCCAGATCGCCGACGTTTCCGGCGCGGGCGATACGGTAATCAGTATTGCTGCCTGCTGCGTGGCATTAGGCCTTCCGCCAAAAAGCGTAGCTGCCATTTCCAACCTCGGCGGCGGGCTCGTATGTGAAATGATCGGTGTGGTACCTATTGACAAAGCATTGTTGAAATCGGAAGCTCAAAAGCTGGTTTAACTCTCATTTGCGGGCAAGATGCATTACCAGTTAATGCCGCCTTCGCCCAACCCCATTCGCCGCGTAAATCTGGACGACAGCCTTGACCGACTTGTGATGTATCGCACGCTCGCACCTATGTAAGGCGTAGTCGCTGGCGTGTACGAGGTAAGGTTTTCGCGGGCACTATTGAAGGTGCGCAATTGCCGGAATGTGGTCACGCCAGCTTCCACCGACACATTTAGCACGGAGAATAAATGTACATTAGCTGCAACACCTGTTTTGATCTGACGATAGTTTTCGCGCCGCAATGCTTTTTCTTCCGGCGTCTGCACCTGGAAGCCACCGCTATAACCGTTTAGCCCGGCCAGAAAATCGACATTGAACCATTTGGTAGCCTTGTAATTCGCATTCACCATAAACGGCAGCAACGCCGACATGCGCCAGTGCTTGCCTAGTCCCTTATTTACACCCAATACCGGTATAAAACGGAGCTTTTGATTATAAGCCAGCACTGAGCCGTACATAAACTGCGTTCGAAGCCCCAGAATGTGCATCCTCGCCGCCCCGCCCCAGAAGAATGGCTGCGGGCTGAAAAACGTCTCATTGCTCTCCGTCATGCCCAATCCGCCGCCATAGACCCACAGCCGGTCCTTGATGCTCGCCTGCAAGCGGATCACACCGAGCGATAACGTTTTATAACCGTTGGCTGGATCATTCTTACCATCGAAAGTGGGCTGGATTTGCGTGTATTGGGCAATGGCTACCGTGTGTACAGCCCTCAAATCAAACTTTTTGCGCAAGCTGTAACCGAGCTGTACCTCACTCTGCAAGGGAATAATCCCGAAAAAACCCGTTCTGGAAACGCCGTAGTCCCGCGTCCCATCCAGGCTCGACGGCACCGCATAATCCGCTTTGAGCGTCAGGTTCGGGTAAAATAAGCGGCTTAGGGAAAAATGCTGAGCTTGTGCAGGAACGATCAGGCACATCAGCAGACAGGTTAACAGGTTGCGCGAGTTAGCCATGCAGGAATGTTAGGGGGATGCGTTAAAATGTTGGCAAATAACGTGGAAAAGTGGGGGCTATTGTGCAGTCACCCTTAGCCGTAGCTCCTCGTAGCTTATTGTAAGCGGTGCGTCGCGTGAGAATGCATTCGGGCATATTATCTTTTCAACGGCCAGCCCCTCGCGGGTAATCATTTCGTACAATCGTTTTTCCCAGGGCGTAGCGCTCCGCCCTTTTTCCTCGTTCCCAAGGTAGCCATTTACATAAATCACCTTTTGACTGCTTAGGTAATAACATGCCTGCCACTGTTCATAATTAGAGTTCGGGTTCGAATTAAGCATAAGGATACGGTAGCCATCCTTCACGAAGCCGGTTTCGAAGGGGTGTAACGTACCATCCGAAAGCCGGGTGCGCCAGGTCGAGTCCTCCTTAGAATTGTACCTGCGCAGTTGATCTTCCGACATAACTCCCAATCCTTTTGGAAAGTGTAACTCTGTGCCAACATCAAACAGATCTGAAAGGGCCTGAACCCAGGAAATTGTCTCCGCTGCGAAGATATTCCGGATATTTTTTCCCGGAAACTTATCAGCAAGTGCCCTTCTCATTTTACCGATGATCACTTCATTGTAAACGAATCCGGTAAAAAGATCTACTACCTGGTCGCTTTCCACGACAAGCGTACGCACATTTCCGAAATCCGCCCCGGTTAATTCCATAACAAAAAGGCTGTCACCAATATCCGTAAATCTGAATCTGGCTTTCTCCTCCGGCTTGGGCTCACGAACAAATGTGGAATCAGGAAATGGCTCATTAATGTGGCTCCAAGCCAGATTATACTTGACCTTGACACCGAAACTCGTGCTGGTAAGTTCCAAACCGGACGGCAAGAGCAGCCCGGATATCTTATTGTAGTTTGTAAAAACACTGTTCTCTTTGTAGTGCACCGGCCCCTTCCCCATGAGCGGGTCTGTATCAACCTGCGGAATGACAATTTGCGACACAAGCCGGCTTTCCTTCCCGATCATCACCTCCACCCACTTTCCCCCAATCTTCACCTGTATAATGTGCTGATCTTCATTCTCCACATTAGTCACTCCAGTATAATGAAGTTCGACGGTATCGGCCGTCATGTATTGAAGCAATAATGCAGGATTGTTCAACAAAAACGCATCCATTTTACCATCGCGAACTTCCATTACAGTTCGGCTCGTATCCCCGGCACTTGTTAAACCTATTCTTAAGTTGACAGCCTTTTGCAAATTGAAATCGGCAATTGAAACATCCACCAATCTCTCATACATAGCGATCAACTCCTTATCGAAGTTTTCGCTGGCACGTTTCATTTCATTGGCCATTTGCTCTTTGACCGAATCAGGAGCAATACTCATCAGCGATTCCATCAAGTCGCGCATCGGACCGCTTTGTGTTTGCTTTAAGGCGACGGTACCTGGCCGGTCGAACGTGGTAACGAGTCTGAAACTCTTCATTTGTTTACCACCGGTTGTTTTCAAAAGAGACTTCTTCACGATCTCCCTTGACGACACATTCTGCGCAAACAATTGGCCCGTGTAAAAAAGCAGTAAAATCGCTAGTACAAAGTTCTTCATGAAGGGTATAGCTTGTTAATGATGCAATGGCAAACATAACCAAATAATGATATCATGAAGAAAGTGTTACTGCTATTAATCACGTTGTTGTCGGGCAACGCTTTTGCCCAAACCGCGGAACCCACCTACGCCGAAAAACTCGGCTATCCCAAAGGCAAAAAAATCCTCATTATCCACGTCGACGACGTCGGAATGTCCTACGAATCCAACCAGGGTGCTATCAAAGCCATTAGGGAGGGAGTGGCCAACTCATTAAGCGTGATGATGCCCTGCGGATGGGTGCCGGGTTTTGTGCATTACTGGAAGGAAAACAAGGACATCGACGCCGGCCTGCATTTGACAATGACCTCCGAATGGAAAGACTATCGCTGGGGACCACTAGCTGGCAAGAACCAGGTGAAAGGACTTACAGACCCGGAAGGTGCATTGTGGCGCGGCGTTGCGGACGTTGTCAAAAATGCCTCTCCCGATGAGGTAGAAACCGAAATCCGCGCCCAGCTCGAACGCGCACGTACGATGGGCTTTGAACCTACGCACCTCGACTCGCACATGGGCACGCTCTTCGCAACGCCCGAGTTTTTAGAAAGGTATTTAAAAGTAGGGATGCAGGAAAAGATTCCAGTGATGTTCCCAGGCGGACATAACACGGCTATTCGGAGCGAGGAAAAAATGATTGCGGAACGCTTCGAAATGACGCAAAAAGTGGGCAAGCAACTCTGGGCAGCAGGATTACCAGTGCTCGACGACCTCGAAAACAGCAGCTATGGCTGGAAAGGCCCCGAAAACGGAGACAAATCTGAAAAAGCATTACAGAAATACAAAACCGCCAAGTATATCGAGGCGATCGGCAAACTGAAACCAGGCCTGACGATGGTGATTATGCATTGCACCATCCACACCGAAGTTTTCCCACACATTTCCGACTCGTGGCCGACGCGCGAGGGCGATTTCCTGGCCATGATCGACCCGGAATTGCGGAAGTACATTGAGAAGGAAGGGATTATTTTGACAACGTGGCGCGAGGCAATGCAACGGCGACAGAAGGTGAAATGACCGCCGACCGATGGCCGCCGACGGCCGAGTGCTTTTTTGCACAATATTCTTCTTGCGAACGGCGGTCATCGGTCGGCGGTCGGCCGTCGTTCTTCCTCGTCCCAAATACGCTGTAATTCCTCTACATCGGCAAGGTCCTTCTTCTTTGCCGTTGCCTTTTTCTCGGTAATCAGATCGCGCAAATGGATAACTTGAAATGGAACTCCATCGTAGTCGGCGACCAATGCCCTTTTATAACAGGCATCAAAATCACCTTCTGCAAATGCCTTTAATGAATGTCCTAAATCAAGTTCAAAACCTGATTTTCCAAAGCGGACAGACGTCCAACGGAAAATAAGCGGCATAGTTCTTAGGAGCTCAGCACCTACCACATCATTTTCAAGCAAGGCACGGACAAATGCTTCGGTGTTTTCGCGACTATTGGCTATCCACATATCCATATCCAGCGTCGTACGGATATGGCCGTGAACGACCCCGGCCATGCCTCCCACCAAGAGATATTTGACTTCGTGAAAATTTAAACTTTTCAGAAGCTGCAAAACGTCCTCACTGCTAATGTCCATCGAATGCTTGTTTTTATTCCTCGGATTCGAACGATAAAGCTTGCCAGCAACATCATTCAAGCGAATGAATGATTCCAGATTCTCGGAATATTGCTTGGTTAATGCAGTGGCAGACATAGAAAGTTGAGCAGTAGTTTAGGTAAAAATAAACAATGCCCGGAAAAACTCCCGGGCATTGCGCATTCAATATTATGACTTCCAACAAAAGACCTCTGCCATTCGGCGGTCAATGGTCGGCCGTCGGCGGTCCTTCTTACAAATCGATCGCTTCGCCGTATGCCGCCTCAGTTGCGCCTTTCAACGCTTCCGACATGGTTGGGTGCGGGTGTACGGAACGCATGATCTCGTGAGAAGTAGTTTCGAGCTTACGGGCTACTACCACCTCAGCGATCATTTCGGTTACGTTGGCACCGATCATGTGGGCCCCGAGGAATTCGCCGTATTTCGCGTCGAAGATTACTTTTACGAAACCGTCGGTAACACCAGCTCCTACCGCCTTACCAGACGCTTTGAATGGAAATTTACCTACTTTGATATCGTAACCAGCCTCTTTCGCTTTTTTCTCGGTGAAACCCACCGACGCGATTTCAGGCTGGCAATAAGTACATCCCGGGATGTTGCCGTAATCCAATGCTTCGGTTTTGTGACCTGCGATTTTCTCAGCGCAAATGATACCTTCGGCAGTTGCCACGTGCGCCAAAGCCTGACCAGGGGTACAGTCACCGATCGCGTAGAATCCTGGAACGCTGGTTTCGTACCATTCGTTAACCACGATTTTACCTTTGTCGGTTTTGATACCTGTTTCTTCCAGACCGATGTTTTCGATATTCGCAACGATACCAGCCGCTGAAAGCACTACGTCTACTTCGAAAGTTTTCTCGCCTTCCGGTGTTTTAACCGTCACTTTGCAGCCTTTGCCGCTAGTGTCGACTTTCTCCACCGAAGAGTTTACCAAGGTTTCGATGCCGATCTTCTTGTATTGTTTCGCGATTTCTTTTGAAATCTCTTCGTCTTCAACCGGAACCAGGTTAGGGAGGAATTCCACTACGGTAACCTTGGTTCCCATTGAGTTATAAACGTACGCAAACTCCATCCCGATCGCGCCTGAGCCGATTACCAGCATAGAAGCCGGCTGCTTTTCGAGGCTCATCGCCTTGCGGTATTCGATGATCTTTTGTCCGTCAAGCTTAATGTTCGGCAATTCGCGTGCGCGTGCACCTGTTGCGATGATCACCCCTTTTGAAGCAGTGTAATCTACTTTTTTGCCATCCTTGTCAGTTACTTCAACCGTTTTCTGGCCTTTCACTTTACCGGCACCTATGATGACGTCGATCTTGTTCTTTTTCATCAGGAACGACACCCCTTTGCTCATGGAGTCGGCCACGCCGCGGCTGCGTTTGATCACCGCGCCGAAATCAGCCGAAGATTCGCTTACATTAATACCGTAATCTTTTGAATGCTTGATGTACTCGAATACCTGAGCACTTTTCAACAGCGCTTTTGTTGGGATACAGCCCCAGTTAAGGCAAATTCCTCCTAAACTTTCTTTTTCAACAATAGCAACTTTAAGTCCTAATTGGGAAGCACGAATGGCTGCGGGATAACCCCCGGGGCCGCTACCAATTACAATCACATCATATGTTTGAGCCATTTTCCGGTATTTTTATTGTACGAAATGGGTTGACAAAATTTTGACGCAAAGGTAGTAATTATCGTTAGAAATTGGTTAGGAATTAGTCATGTCTGGTCAGATGTTGTCTTGTCTGGTCGGGAATTAATCAAGTGTGCCCAGGCGTGGTCAGGAAGTCATTTGTTGTGAACTTGATGGGGCTATTCGACAAGTTGTTACCAAAAGATGATTCTTGCGTATCAACATTAAACTACACCGACCTGTTTAATGAGATTGGAAGAGTTGCAAGTATACCAACTAGCAATGCGAATTGGCGACGAAATATGGCGAATTGTGGATGATTGGAGTTATTTCGTGAAAGATGCATTTGGCAAACAACTGATCCGGGCCGCCGATTCGATTGCTGCCAATATCGCCGAGGGCTTTGGAAGATATCACCATAAAGAGAACCTGAACTTCTGCTACTATTCCAGAGGTTCTTTGAGAGAAACGGTAACCTGGCTTACCAAAGCATTGAACAGGAATCTCATTTCTTGGGAAAAATTCACAGAATTGAGCCAACTTTGTGAGTTGTTATCTGTTAAGCTTAACAACTACATTAAAACAATAGGCAACGTCTCGCGGTAATTCAAGCAGGATAGGTCACAACAAATGACCACACCTGACAATTCATGACTATTCATGGCTACACTTGACTACCCCTGACAAAAACCTGACAGCAAAGCATTTTTTAACCTTAAATTCAAAAAATTCAATGACTGCAGAGCAATTGAAAGACTTGAAAGCCCGTGTAGAGGCTTTGGGGAGGTATCTTTGACTACGCTAACCGGAAACAACAGCTAGGACAACTTGAACAGCAAACTGTTCAGCCGGAATTCTGGAACGACTCGACCCGTGCGGAAAAGGTCATGAAGGAGATCCGGGGACTGAAATTCTGGACCAATGGTTACGAGGAACTCGCGCGCCTGCGCGATGACCTGGACACGATCTGGGAATTTTATGAAGCCGACGAAGCTACCGAAGAAGAGGTCGACGACGAAGGCAAAAAACTCGCCGATAAACTGGACGAAATCGAGTTCAGGAAAATGATGGGCGAGGAAGGCGACGAACTGCCTGCCGTGATCGAAATCAATGCGGGAGCTGGTGGTACCGAGTCGCAGGACTGGGCTTCGATGCTCATGCGGATGTACATCATGTGGGCCGAAAAGAATGGCTACAAGGTGCGCCAGGTAGATTTGCAGGATGGCGATGTGGCGGGAGTAAAATCCGTGACCCTCGAAATCGACGGCGAATATGCTTACGGTAACCTGAAATCGGAGAACGGCGTGCACCGCCTCGTCCGCATTTCGCCATTCGACTCGAACGCACGCCGGCATACGTCTTTCACCTCCGTGTATGTGTACCCGCTCGCGGACGACAACATTGAGATTGAGGTGAATATGGCCGACATTACCTGGGATACCTACCGCTCGGGAGGCGCCGGTGGACAGAACGTGAACAAGGTGGAAACCGCGGTACGTTTGCACCACAAGCCATCGGGCATTATCATCGCCTGCCAGCAGGAACGTTCGCAGCTGATGAACAAGGAGGTGGCGATCCGCCTGCTGAAATCGCGTTTGTACCAGATCGAGCTCGAAAAGCGCAACTCGGCCCGCGCCGAAGTGGAGGCTTCGAAACGCAAGATCGAATGGGGCTCGCAAATCCGCAGCTACGTCCTCGACGACCGCCGCGTAAAAGACCACCGCACCGATTACCAGACTTCCAACACCGAAGCGGTGCTGAATGGTGATATTAACGGTTTCATCAAGGCTTATTTGATGGAAGCGTAAAAGCTGAACCTCTGGGTGGCCCGATAAAAGGGCAGCTTGGAGGTTCTTCTTTTTTATAGTAACTTACTCATAAAAGTGGATGGTTATGAGCGATGTTGAATTATTGAAAAAGGTTTCCGAATTGCCTGACAATCTGAAAGAAGAAGTCGATAACTATATCGATTTCCTCCTTCAAAAATATGCGGAAGCGGACTTGCCTAAAAAGCCTTTGAAATTTGGCATGATGAAAGGCACATTCATCATGATGTCCGACGATTTCGATGAACCGTTGGATGACTTTAAAGAATATATGTAATGGGCTACATTTTGGATACACACACGATAATCTGGTTTTTAGAAGGCAATAACAAGCTGTCGAAACGGGCCAGAGAAATTATTGAAGAGACAGAAAGCCGGAAATATGTAAGTATCGGTTCGATCTGGGAAATTGCGATTAAAGTAAGTTTGGAAAAACTTGTACTTGGCAAATCGCTCGAAGCCTTTCTTTTCGATTTATCTCAAACCAATATCGCAATTGTACCGATTAAACTTTCCCACACGCTCCGGCTAAGCAAGCTCGAATTCTTTCACAGAGACCCGTTCGACCGGCTGATCATTGCTCAAAGTATCGAGGAGAATTTTGAAGTGCTCACGCGCGACCCTAGCTTTCCGGCCTATAGTATAGTTACCCACTGGTAGAATTTGGCGCCCCAAATCCCATACACCCAACTCGGCTCCGGCCCGAATATTCTCCTCGCATTCCACGGAATAGGGCAAGATGGATTCTCCTGTTTTGAGCATGCTCTTAAATCCCTCGGCTCGCATTATACCATTTACGCATTCGATCTTCCTTTCCACGGCGCAAACAGCGATTCAGCCTTTGAAGTAATCTCAAAAACCGACTGGAAAGAGAACATTCAATCTTTTTTAAAACAAAACAACATTACCCGCTTCGACATCACCGGATTCAGCATCGGCGGGCGCTTTGCCTTGGCTACACTGGAAGCTTTTCCGGAAAGAATTGATCATGCCTTTCTCATCGCGCCCGATGGCGTGTCCGAGCATCCCATGTACACGCTCGCGACGCGCATTCCGCCTGCGCGATGGATTTACGGCTGGCTCATGCGGCATCCTGGCGTATTCTTTCCCGGCGTTCGCGTGGCCCGGACATTGAAACTGGCAAGTAAGAGCCTGGTAAGGTTTACCCAGCAGGTTTTAAATACACCCGAAAAAAGGCAGACCATTTACCGCTCCTGGGTCGCATTCCGGGATCTGCGGTTTGACATTCCGGCGTTAGTCAGGGCGGCCAGGGCGAATGGAGTAACGATTTATCTTTTCGCGGGAGTTTATGATAGTTTGCTGAAACCGAAGGCGGTAAAGAAGCTCGCGGAGTTGCTTTCCAAAAATCAATACATTGAATTAAAAAGCGGTCACACACGCCTGGTAGAGCACGCAGCCGCATGGATTTGCACTTTATTTAAGTAAATTGGGAAAACCTAATCCCGATTTATGGAGCAAACTTTACACAAAGACGACACCGGCTGGCGCCTCAAAGCCATTATCGGCGGTTCCGCAGGTAACCTCGTCGAATGGTACGACTGGTACGCCTACTCCGCATTCTCTCTCTATTTTGCCAATACATTCTTCCCCGATTCGAACCCGACTGTTCAGCTGATCAATACAGCGGGCATTTTCGCCGTGGGTTTCCTGATGCGACCGATTGGCGGATTTGTTTTTGGGAAACTGGCGGATAACCGCGGCCGCAAAGTGGCGATGACGGTTTCGGTATTGCTCATGTCATTAGGCTCCCTGCTGATCGCACTCCTGCCGGGTTACAACAGCATCGGTATCGCGGCGCCATTGCTGCTGCTGGTCGCACGGCTGCTCCAAGGACTTAGCGTCGGAGGGGAATACGGCACTTCGGCCACCTACCTTAGCGAGGTAGCGACCGAAGAAAAACGCGGGTTCTTTTCCAGTTTTCAATATGTGACGCTCATCGGCGGGCAACTCATTGCATTGGGCTTACAGCTGATTTTGCAAAATATCTTCCTCACCGACCAGCAAATGCACGACTGGGGCTGGCGCATTCCGTTCGTGATCGGGGCAATGCTCTCGCTGGTAGCTTTATACCTCCGCGCGCACCTTAATGAAACGGAAGCATTTCAATCCAAAGACCTTAAAGTAAAAAAGGAGGGCTCCTTGAAAGAGCTGATGAAGCATCCCAGGGCCGTTTTGGTAGTAATAGGCCTTACTTCGGGCGGTACATTAGCCTTTTATACCTACACCACCTATATGCAGAAGTTCCTCGTGAATACCGTCGGCCTTACAAAATACCAGTCGACGATACTGACCTTTTGCTCCCTGTTCATATTTGCCGCATTGCAACCGGTTTTCGGAGCGTTGAGCGACCGCATCGGTCGCCGGCCGCTATTGATCGGTTTCGGAGTTTTAGGGACGATTTTTACTTATCCTCTTCTCACCACGCTGAGCCATACGACAGAAATGTGGCCGGCATTCGGGCTGCTGATGGCGGCGCTGATCATTGTGAGCGGCTACACTTCCATTAATGCGGTAGTAAAGGCCGAGCTCTTCCCTGTGGAGGTGCGTGCGCTGGGCGTAGGGCTCCCCTATTCGATCGCCGTGGCGGTATTCGGCGGCACGGCCGAATACCTCGCATTGTGGGCCAAAAATCTGGGGCATGAGAGCTGGTACTACTGGTACGTAACGATCTGCATTTTCATTTCACTGATCGTCTACATCCGGATGAGGGACACCAAACACACTTCCCTGATCGAAAAACATTGATTTTTAGCCGTCAATAGCCTTGGAAAAAAGCCATTTTCTCTTGACATAGTCCATTCAATCCTGTAACTTTCTTGAAACCAAAATTTGAGAAGTTATGAACATGATGGATCGAATCGAGCATTGGGGCGATACACACCATCCGGCCTGGATGGACATAGTTCGTATTGCTTTGGGAGTATTTTTGTTTGCTAAGGGTATCAGCTTCATCAGCGATACCACCAAGTTGTCTCATCTGGTTACCGGCCTCGACTTTCATTTGTACACTGTCACGGCCGTCCACTACGTAGCTTTTGCGCACATTTTTGGCGGATTCCTTATCGCAATGGGATGCCTCACCAGAATCGCATCCATCATTCAGATACCGATCCTGCTTACTGCCGTGTTTTTTGTCAATATACGGCTCGGCTTTTCGTACCTCAACTCCGAGCTGTGGCTTTCGATGATTACGCTCATCCTGGTCATAACATTCGCCGTGGTAGGCTCCGGACGTTTCTCAATGGACGAATGGATGAAGAATCATGATAAATGATCAGACCATTTCGGGTGCGGCTTTGTAAAGATATTTCCGCTTGTATTCCAGGGGAGTCATATCGGTAACCTTCTTGAAATGCCGGTAAAAGTTGGAAACATTGTTGAAACCGCACTCGAAACAAATCACCTCCGTCGCCATTTTATCTTCAATCAGGAACCGGCAAGCCTGGCTAATCCTGATCTCTACCAGAAAATCGTTGTAGGTTTTCTTGGTCATCAGTTTAAAATACCTGCAAAAAGAAGTAATTCCCAGGTTGGCGATCGATGCTACATCCTGCAAGGAAATGTCATTGCGGTAGTTGGACAGCGTGTAGGCGTATATTTTGTTCAAGCGCAGCGTTTCGGCATCGTTGGACTTGTAGAATGCATGTGCAGAAGCGATCGTTTCATATTCACTCGCCTCTGCCAGGATTTTCAGGATCGAGAGCAATGCGATCAGCCGGTCGAGATTTTCTGCTTCCACTGCGGAATGCATCAACCTAATCACCTTCTCCTTCGCTTCACCGCGTATCAATAGCCCCCTTTTGGCGCGCTCGTATAGTTTAGGTATCTGGTAAGCTTCCGGCAGCAGTAGCAGCTCGCTGCCCAGGCAGTTGGGCAAAAAGTGAATGATAACCACCTCCACCGTCGTATTACTCGCGCCTTCTTCCACCCGCCAGGTATGCGGAAGGTTTTCGCCCAACAGGATAAGCTCCCCATCGGAAAAGTTGCTGATGTTATCTCCTATGAATCTTACCCCTTTTCCCTTGACCAGATAATGCAGTTCCAACTCGGGGTGGTAATGCCAAACCGTGCCGAAGCCAGAGTCTTTGTCATGACGGATGCTGAACGAAGTCCTCGAAGGGATAGGGACCTTATGGAAATGCGGTTTCATTTTAAATCAATGCTGGCAGGGTTTAGGTTGGCTGCCATTGCTCAATTTAAAAGAATTTTTTTTAATAATCCATCCTGTGCAATGGACAAAATGCTAAAAAAATACTATTAAATAGTGTAATACTAATATTACCGCTTCTGATCGGCCCTGTTAATTGGCACGAAATGACTGTATACGATCGAGATACTGCTTGCGCGCAGCGGGATCGCTGTATTTTCGCATCTCTCCAAAAATCTGATCTTTCAAGCTGCTGAACAGGTACGATTGGAAATTACCTTCGGCCCGCAAGTCAAGCCGCTCGTTCCAGATTTTGTTGAAAACGGAGTTGATGACATTCTCCGCCTCTGCTTCGTCTTTCAGGAGAACGGCACAAAACTTAAATGCAGCGACATGGAAGTACGAACGGAGTTGCGTAAATGCAACTTCATCCCCCTCGGTTACCCGATCCAAAATTTGCTGGTTAGGAAAAGTCATAGCTCAAAATTTAGGGTTTGATCCGATTGGGTTATTTCAACGGTGCTTCAAGAGTCTTTTTAAATACACTCGGAATCCCGAGCGCGGCTTGTATCCGGTCTACTTCGTCCAATAGCTGGTCGGCACGTTCCTGCAAATCGGTAGTCAGCTCGCCCACATCGCGGCGCGTGTAAGTAGAAATAGGGAAACCTCTTTTTTGCAGGCAATACTTCGCAATGATCGGATAAGCCGAATGCACGATATCCATCGACTCGACGAAGAACGCCTGAAGCGCTTTAACGTCTTCCTGTCGCTCCGCATTATTGTAATTTTTGCAAATCCAGACGATCAGCTCGGGATAAATATTCCCTTGAATGCATGACAGTCCGGCAGCTCCTGCTTTGAGTGACGCTGTCGCATTCACCATGTAGGCATCGTAAAGCCCGAAGCGATAGCCTTCGGCCACTTTGATTCTGCGAATGACTTCTTCGATATCCAGGCACGTATCCTTGTGATAGATAATGCGGTTTGAAGGCAACAGCTCCGCAAGGACTTCACTGCTGATCAATCTCTTGTAAGGAACCGGGCATTCATAAAAACCGAGCGGAACCTCGCTGGTTAGGCTGATTAGTTCCTTTGCCCGCTGGATAAACACTTCGTCCGATTCGTCCTCGTCTGCCAGCAGCCCGGTAATTACAATCACTGCCTGCACACCGGTTTCATATATACGTTTAACAAACTGCGCCTGCTCCGGGATCGGTCCTCCGAAGGTCCCCGTCGCTACAACCGGTACTCGTCCTGCTGTATGTTCCACAACCGTACGCGTTACTTTCAGCCGCTCTTCTACCGACAGCTCGTACATTTCGCTTGAAAGACAATTGGCAAACAGCCCCGCAGCACCCGCTTCGAGGTACAGGTCGGTCAGCGCTTTTAACCCTTCATAGTCTACCTCACCGCTTTCCAGGAAAGGGGTAAGCATGACAGGAATGAAGCCTTGAGGCAACGACGCGGCGGAAGACGTTACAGATGACATCGTGTATGGTTTTAAATACTTGTAAGAAAAAATCCCTTTGAAAATCCGGCTCATACGCCGGCCTCCGGCGAGCCGGCCCTGTGGTTACTTGCTGTGCAAAAGCACCTCTTTTTCAACCGGTTGTTTACGTCTCAGCCTGGTAAGCAGCACCCCGGCCAAAAAGATCGTCAGTGTTCCGACCACCATGATCATGTTCTGGTGGAGCGGGTTTCGCAAATAGGAATAGGTGTCAGGAAGCTGGGTCGAGAAAGTCATCCAGACAATCACTACGATTCCGATAATGGTGGCTGTAAGCGCCTCGGTGTTCCGGGTACTTTTCGAAATCATACCGAGCAGGAACAACCCGAGCATTCCGCCCGCAAAAATCCCTGAAAGCATCCACCAAACGTCCAGCACACTTTTCACGCCGATCATCGCAATGCCCGTAACCATCCCCAGCAAACCGAAAGCGGTTGTAGCAATGTAAAGCAGGCGCAACGATTGCTGCGGTGTGAGGTCGGATTTGATATATTTTTGATAAATATCCACAGAGAAAACCGTCGCCGAGGCGTTCATCCCCGAGCTGATCGTACTCATTGCGGCCGACATGATTGCGGCGATAATCAACCCGAGCAAACCTACCGGCACTTTATTCACCATGAAATGCGGCATCACTTTGTCGCCATAATCGGCGGGCGTGAGCGTCGCTGCCAGGCTTGTGATCGCATCCGCAGTGCCGCCCGGCAGTTTTTCTGCGGCTACCTGCATCTTGATGGTTTGCAGCAGCTCCGGATTTCCCTGGTAGTAGGCAAAAAGACACGTTCCTAACAAAAAGAATATCAGCGACACAGGTACGTAGAGGTACACGCAAAGCCATACCGAACCGGCAGCCTCTTTCGCCGAAGACGTGGTATGGTACCGCTGCACGTAGTTCTGGTCCATCCCGAAATTGTTCAGGTTCATGAAAAACCCGTACAGTAATATCACCCAGAACGAGGCCGTGGTAAAATCCGGTGCCAACGTACCCAGGCTAAATTTGTCATCAGCCTTTCCAATTTCAATAATGCTTGGCATTCCGCCGGAAACTCCCGACACGACCAGGTAAAGTATCACCAGCGCACCGATGGTTTTGATCACCCCCTGCACCACCTCTGTCCAGATCACCGCCTCCATTCCGCCCATTACCGTGTACAGAACAATGCAAATTCCCACAACAACCATAATGGTCGACATCGGGTAGCCTGTCAGCGCCTGCAAGCTCAATGCTATCCCGAAGAAAATCGAACCCATACGGGCGAGCTGCGTGAGCAGGAAGCAAGCCACGGCATAAGTCCGCGCCCAGGGCCCGAAACGATGTTCGAGGTGGGTATAGGCTGATACTTCGCCGGTACTTCTATAAAACGGAATGAAAAACTTCGTGGCAACCCAGGCCGCCAACGGCATCGACAAGCTGAAAACAAAGGAACTCCAGTTGCTGCCGAATGCCTTGCCCGGCACGCCGAGGAAAGTATTACTACTCAAAAAAGTCGCGTAAATGGAAATACCGATCGCCCAGCCGGGGATGCGTCCCGATGCTTTGGTAAACTGCTCGGCATTGGTATTTTTCCTTGAAAAGTAAATCCCTACGGCAACCATTCCTGCCAGGTAGGCAATCACAATAATGAGATCAATGAAAGGTAAGGATTTCATTCTACTTTTCGGGTATTTATAACTTTACCACAAAGAAACAGGATGAAGTCGATGATTTTGTAGCGTTTTGTAGCCTATTATTGTACGATATTATCAAAGGAGTATCTCGGGCGTTAAAAACCATCCTAGGATTCTACTGTACTCCTGTCTTTGAAGAAATATCCGATACCCACAGTTGATATCACGATGAGGGCTATCAGCACGAGTTTGGTCGCCAATCCTTCATTCGGATGTTCGAGCAAATAGCGGATATCCTGCGCTTCCTTACCGGCCCAAACGGCCAATACGGTGCGGGGAATCATGCCCAACGTACCGCCTGTGAGTACTTGTTTGAAACGCGCGCCGGCCATCGCAAAAAACAGGTTGGTAATCGCGAACGGCAGTACCGGAGATAGTTTTGCAAAAAAGATCAGCCTTAACTCATTTTTATAAAACCGGCGCAGCAGCGTGTCAACCTGCGGGTAAACCTGAATAAGGTAACTTCTCACAGAAGCCGCGTGCAGAAAATGCGCGGATACATATATGATAGCTATTGCACCGATGTTCAGTACAAAGAGCATTGGGATCGAAGCCCAGCCCAGGAAGTAGCCGTATACCAATGCCAGAAATGTAGGAGGGGTTAGCGCAGCGGACGAAGCCAGCGTGAGCAGGACGGTCACCCCCAGCCACCATTCAACCGGCAGCTCTCGAAGGATTTTTTCATGATTGATAGCCCACGCCGTTATGATAGAGGTCGTCACCAATGGTACGATCGTCATCAATATGCTTACGACGACCGGAAGTGAGAATCTTTTTGGTGTAGACTTTTCCAAGGCTAATCTGCTTTACTTTTTCTGATTGAATAACCAGTTGTTTTGACAAAAGGTTTTTGTGAACTTGCTTTTCTGCAATTATATTTTGATGCCACGAAGGCACGAATTATCACCAATAGCATTCGTGTAAATTCGTGCCTTCGTGGCATACTCAAACCACTAAAAAAATGAAATTCGCCACCAAAGCCATACACGCCGGCGTCGAGCCGGACCCGAGTACCGGTGCCATTATGACGCCGATTTACCAGACCTCCACCTACGTCCAGGAAAGCCCCGGCAAGCACAAAGGCTACGAATACGCCCGAAGCAGCAACCCCACGCGCACTGCATTGCAAAAGGCACTGGCAGCCCTCGAAAACGGCAGTCACGGCATTTGTTATGCCTCCGGCCTGGCAGCCACCGACGCTGTTTTGAAATTGTTCAAACCCGGCGACGAGATCATCGCGCCCAGCGACATTTACGGCGGCACTTACCGCCTCATGAAACGTATTTTCGAACCGCTGGGAATCGTTTTCAAGTTTGTGGATATTGAAGAAGTGGGGCAAATCGATCGGTTACTGTCAAAAAACACGAAGCTCGTGTGGCTCGAAACGCCCACCAACCCGTTGCTGAAAATCATCGATATTGAGCAAATCACCCGCATTTGCAAAGAACGAAATGTGCTGACCTGCGTAGATAACACCTTCGCCTCGCCCTACCTGCAAAACCCGCTCGACCAGGGAGCCGATATCGTTATGCATTCGGTCACAAAATACCTCGGCGGGCATTCCGACACGGTAATGGGCGCATTAGTGACGAGCGATGACGAACTGGCCAGCCAGTTAAAATTCATCCAGAATGCCAGCGGCGCCGTTCCGGGGCCCCAGGATTGCTTTTTGGTATTAAGGGGAATTAAAACACTACATCTAAGAATGCAGCGCCATTGCGAGAATGCCGGACAGGTAGCTCTTTGGCTTGCGACCCATCCCAAAGTAGGGAAAGTGTATTATCCCGGCCTACCTGGTCATCCCGGGCATGAGCTGGCGGCAAAGCAAATGCGCGGCTTCGGCGGCGTAGTGTCCTTTGAACTGAAAGACGATCGTTACGAAAAAGCTGTCCGGACGATGGAACGAATGGAGGTTTTTGCATTGGGAGAATCTCTGGGTGGTGTGGAATCGCTTTGTACGCACCCCGCAAGCATGTCGCACGGAGGCATGCCACGCGAGGAGCGATTGAAAATAGGCCTGAAAGACACATTGATACGCCTCAGTGTAGGCATTGAGGATGTAGAAGATCTTATCGCCGACCTCGACCAGGCGATCGGCACCGATTAGCAAACAGCGTTGCAATCGACCGTCAAAAACCTTACTTTTGGAACCATTTTTGAAACGACACTAAAAAACATATTATCAATGGAAGTATCAGGAACAGTCATTTCATTGCTGCCGGAAGTTACCGGCCAGGGAAAAAACGGAATGTGGCGCAAGCAGGAGTTCATCCTTGAAATACCTTCTCAATACCCTAAAAAAGTGTGTATTTCACTTTGGGGCGACAAAATTGACCAGGCCAACCTGCAAGTGAACGACTCGGTAACCGCTTCTATCGATGTGGAAAGCCGTGAGTACAACTCCCGCTGGTACACTGAGGTGCGTGCATGGAAAGTTGAGAAAGCAGGAGCAAGCGGCGGTAACGCCGGTTACAATGCAGGCGGCGCACCACTGCCTCCGGTAACCACTTTCACCGAAGACGAATCGGACGATCTGCCGTTCTGATCCCCGAAAATCAAGCTATTTGCCCATCGCCAATGCCTTCCGGTATTGGCGATTTATTTTTACAAAAAAGGATTTTTGCTACTTTTGCAAAAAAGGAAATGGTGTCTTCCTATTTAACCGCCCTAAAAAGCTGATGGCGCCTGGTATAACGAAAAATGCTCATTATCACCAGGTATTACTATGTCCATTCAAAAGTCGTCAGGCAATTCCAACACATTTCTAAGCCAGCTTTCCGAGGTTAACAAGCGGTTTCCGTCTACATTATACATTGCAAAATGGCTCGTCATTTGCTCCATAACGGGCGCATTGATCGGCTCTGCTTCTGCCTTTTTTCTCGTGTCGCTGGATTGGGCTACCCAAATGCGTGAAGCGAACGACTGGCTTATCTGGCTGCTACCCATAGCCGGCTTGGCGATCGGGTTGCTCTACCACTATTTCGGCCGGGAAGTCGAGCGGGGGAATAACCTGCTGATCGAGACGATCCATGATCCCAAAGAATTCATCCGTTTCAGGATGGCACCTTTTGTGCTCCTCGGGACGGTCACCACACATTTGTTCGGCGGATCGGCGGGCCGCGAAGGAACCGCATTGCAGATGGCCGGAGCCATCGGCGAGCAATTCAGTAAACTATGCAAGCTGAATCCCTATGACCGCAAAATCCTGCTCATTTCCGCCATTAGTGCCGGTTTTGGGTCGGTTTTCGGTACCCCACTGGCCGGAGCGATATTTGGTTTGGAGGTTTTTTTGATAGGAAGACTAAAATATGACGCTATTTTTCCCGCCTTTGCTTCCGCCATCATTGCAAGCCTCATTACCGATTTGTGGCAGGTGAAGCACACGCATTACCACGTGCCGTTTATCCCGGAAATGTCTTTTGCAAACATTATCTACGCGATTTTGGCAGGTATCGCATTCGGAATCGTGGCAGCGGTTTTCAGCAAAACCATTCATTTTTGCGCCCAGCAATTTAAGCAACACATAAAGTATCCTCCGCTACGGCCTGTGGTAGGCGGATTGCTCGTCGCAGCGGGTGTTTGGCTGATCGGTACACGCTACATCGGCCTGGGGATTCCCGTGATCGTGGAGTCATTCACCATGCAACTAGCCCCGTATGATTTTGCATTAAAAATCATTTTCACCATCATCACCCTCAGCGCGGGGTTCAAGGGAGGCGAAGTCACGCCACTGTTCTTCATCGGCGCTACGCTGGGCAATGCATTGTCGTACTTCGTCCCGCTGCCGATAGGATTACTTGCCGGGATGGGCTTCGTTGCCGTATTTGCAGGCGCTACCAACACTCCGCTTGCCTGCATTTTAATGGGCATCGAACTGTTCGGAAGCGAATGCGGCGTTTTTGTGGCCATAGCCTGCGTAGTCTCGTATCTCCTCTCCGGACACACAAGCATTTACCGATCGCAGGTAATCGAGCCTAAGATCAATTCGACTGATAAGCCATCGACATCGTAAACTTGTCGATCATTTCGTGCGGATGCACCTCGAGAATACGCGCCAGCACCATTACCACCAATGTGTTGGAAGCAATTTTGCGGGGAATGCCCGCCACGGTCGCAAAGAGGTCCACCGTCACCGACTCCTTTTCGTCGAGCAGTTTCATCAGTTTTTCCTCCTTTTCCCCGTACTGGAAACTGACGTCGCGTTCGCCGCGGCCCCGGCGCATGATCTCCTTCATTTCGCGGCTGGCCTGGATGGATTTGTCCTCCACGCGGATATATGCCTGCCGCGCGCCGGTATCATCCACCACGTAATGCGGCTTGTCCACGCTACGCGGGATCGTCAACACGAGCACATCACGGTCGGGTGTGATGGCCACGCGCTCTTTTTTGAAACTGATTTTGGGGAAAATGTACTTATCGATGGCACGGGAGAGGGTGTATTCGTCCTCATCGGCATCTTTGAGGCCTTTGATGGCCTTGTCGTCACCCACTCCGACCAGCAGCTTACCGCCACCCGAATTTGCGAAAGCAACCACTTCGCGGACGATCTTCTCGGGGTGATTGGATTTCAGTTTGAATTCCAGATGTTCCCCCTCACCTTTCTTAACCAGCTCTTTCAACAATCGAAGCTCCATCGGGTTGGAATGGATAAATTATGAGTTATGACTAAATCACTTTCGGTAACTTACCTCGTCCTCCTCATTTGTTAACGCTAACAATTTACATTCCTTTTGTCAGATTTAAAAAATTACGGGAGTTGAGTTACGTAAAAAAGCGGACCATATATCATAAAAAAACGGCACCGATTGAGTGCCGTTTGCATTTAGTATTCGTCTTCGTTGAAAAAGAAATCGTCTTTCGTGGGATAGTCGGGCCAAATCTCTTCAATGCTTTCATAAGGCTGCCCATCATCTTCAAGCTCCTGAAGGTTTTCAACTACTTCTAACGGAGCGCCTGTTCTGATTGCAAAGTCAATTAGCTCGTCTTTGGTAGCTGGCCAGGGAGCATCTTCAAGGTACGATGCGAGTTCGAGAGTCCAGTACATAATATTTTCGCCTATTAATGGTTACTTTACTTTTCTGCAAAAGTAAAAAATTTGCTATCTTTTAAAAGCTTAAAGCAAAAAAAAAGAAAAATAATTACCGGGTTACAAATTTTATTTTCTCCAATTATTTAATACACTGAATGACAGCAAATTAAAACTCACACTGCCAATAAAGTCTCTGCTGAAATCCCCAGCCCCTTGTGAATTTTACGGATCATTTCAAGCGTCAATGGCCGCTTTCTGTTTAGTACCTCCGACACTCTGCTGGCACTGCCGAAATAGCCGATCATGTCTTTCCGCTTCAATCCCTGTTCTTCCATCTTGATCTTGATCGCTTCAAGCGGATCAGGAGCTTCGATCGGATAGTGCTTTGCCTCGTAATTTTCGACCAGTATAGATACTAATTCCAGCACCTCCTCTTCGGGGCTATTGTCCCCACAATCTACCAACTCATCAAGTATTTCCAAGTATTCCCTGTAAGTCGCTTCTGATCTAATGGGACGCAACTCACTTCTGATTTGCTCTAACGTCTTCATAACCTTCATATATTCCTGATATCAGTAATCCGATCATAATCTTTGTGTGTGCCGATAAAACGAATATGGACCCGCTGCATTTGGTATCTGAACAACGCAATAAGGCGGTAACGATTTCTGCAAATATTGACACAATCCGGTTGTTGCCTACCGAATCAGCCCTCGGATTATCTGCAATAACCTCACTTGCAGTTCGGTAGTCCGCATTCTTAATTTTTTCGTGCCAGTATTTAAGCTCCTGCTCAGTGTCCGGATATCTCTCCCAAAAGTCGCGAAGGGTTCCACGGGCAATAATTCTCATAAATTTAAAATAATTCCCATTTTGGTAAATAATACACAGGACTGGTAATTTTCTATTGATTTACAAAGTTTGTAACCACGACATTTCCCCTCTCCCCGAAAAACCCTTAATTTCCCTCTCCATTACAAATATCCCATTATGACTATTGAAATTTGCGCTTACTCGCTGGAATCGTGCATCAATGCGCAGGCCGGCGGGGCGGGCAGGATTGAACTATGCGGCGGGCTCGGCGAAGGCGGTACTACGCCCAGCGCCGGACTCATCGAAATCGTAAGGAAAAACATTGACATTCAGCTATATGTGATGATCAGGCCGCGCGGCGGGGATTTCGTCTATGATTTTTTTGAAGAAGAAATCATGCGGAAAGACATTGATCTTGCTAAAAAATTGGGGGCTAACGGCGTCGTTTTGGGCATTCTCACAGCGGACGGCAATGTAGACGTGGCACGGACAAAGGCTCTCGTCGATTACGCAGCACCATTAAAAGTAACCTTCCATCGCGCATTTGATCTCACACCCGATCCGATGAAAGCGCTGAAAGATATTATCGCCACCGGAGCCGAGCGTATTCTTACTTCCGGTCAGAAACCTTCGGCCATTCAAGCGACGGAACTGCTCGGTAAGCTCGCGAAAGAAGCCGATGGAAAAATTGAAATCATGGCAGGTGGCGGCGTAAACCACAACAACGCGGCCGAGCTGAAAGCCGCCGGTGTGCATGCATTACATTTGACCGCCAAAAAATTCCGCCCCGCACGTCAGAAGTTCTTCCCGGACGGCATTTCAATGGCCGGGGAAATTCCGGATGAAAAATCGGTCATGTATTCGGATCTCGAACTGGTCGAGGCCATGGTCCAGGCCGTTTCGGAATAATGTCTTTTTCAAATAAAAGCACTTCAACATCCTCTATATGAAGTTCGTAAAGGCAATCCTGTTTATCGCAATCACTGCCGGGCTCGTGTATGTGCTGGACAAGCCGTGGGCTCCCGCACCTGCGCTGGGGCCCTTTCTGAGCCCTTTTTGCGGATTATGGCAGAACAGTGAGGAGGTCATTGACCCCAAAACGCGCATAACCCTGCCACTCGACAGCCTGCGCGATGAGGTGACGATCCGCTTCGACGATTCCGGCGTGCCGCACATTTTTGCCAAAAACGACTTCGACCTTTTTTACGCGCAGGGCTACATTACCGCCCAGGACCGGCTATGGCAAATGGACTTGCAAACCCGAGCCGCCGCAGGCCGGCTTTCTGAAATACTTGGCCCTGCCACACTCACGCTCGATCAGCAAAGCCGTCGCCTGGGTATGGGTTATGGCGCGGAGGCTAACCTGAAAGTGGCGATGACCGATCCCCGGTCGAGAGAGGCATTGCTCGGATACACGGCGGGTGTCAATGCTTTTATCCGGCAGCTGGCCCCAAAAGATTATCCTATTGAATTTAAATTATTGGGATACAAACCGGAACCCTGGAAGCCGATCAACACTATGTACATGCTCGAACAGATGACGCTCACGCTCGCGGGACGCTCCAATGAGCTTGCTATGACCAATGCGTTGAAAAAGTATGGCAAGGAAACCATCGCACAGCTCTTCCCCGACTATCCGATGTTGCAGGAAAGTCCCATCATCCCCTCCGGCACCGCATGGGACTTCCCTAAACTTCCCATTCCAAAGGCCGTTCCCCCGATGGTACCGGGCGACAGCAACTTATTGTCCTCAAAATCTCTGACCGCATTACCTCCGAGGGCGCCCAAAGAAGAAGGAATCGGCAGTAACAACTGGGCGGTAGGGGCCGAAAAATCCATTACCGGCTATCCGATCCTCGCCAACGACCCGCACCTCGAACTGTCGCTGCCGTCGATCTGGTATCAGGTGCAGTTGCATTCGCCCGATATGAACGTCTATGGCGTATCGCTGCCCGGCATTCCGAGCGTGATCATCGGCTTCAATGAGCGCGTGGCCTGGGGGGTTACCAATGTAGATGCCGATGTTTTCGATTTGTATAAAATCAAATTTAAAAATGAATACCGGAACTTCTACTGGCATGATAACCAATGGAAACCCACGCACAAGCGCGAGGAGATTATCTATGTCAAGGGCCAATTGAAACCGTACCGCGAGCAGATAATCTACACGCATCACGGGCCGGTAACCGAATCGGACGGTACATTTGGGCAGTTGACCAACCTCGCAATCAAATGGATCGGACATGAGCCGGGCAACAGCTTTATTACCTTTTATGAGCTCAACAAGGCCAAAACCTACGATGATTACCGCAAGGCCCTGACGCATTATGTTGGCCCCGCGCAAAATTTCGTATTTGCAGATAATGAAAAGAACATTGCCATTACCGTGAACGGAAAAATTCCTTTGAAATATAAGGAACAGGGCAAATTCGTGCTGGATGGCTCCTCGCCTGCCGACGACTGGCACGGTTGGATTCCGGCCGAACAAAACCCGTTTGTGAAAAATCCGCCAAGGGGTTTCGTAAGCAGTGCCAACCAGTCGTCTGCCGATACTACTTATCCTTATTATATCAATTGGAGTTTTGCGCCTTCCGAGCGTGGTATCCGCATTAACGAGCGGCTGCAAGCGATGACCAACGCCAACGCAGACAGCCTCCGGATGCTGCAAAACGACAATTTCAGCGTGTTGGCACGTACATTGCTGCCCAGGTTACTAAGCATTCTCGAAACCCGGTCACTAACGCCGAAACAAAAAGCGGCCCATATCCTGCTCTCGAACTGGAACTACCAAAACTCCCCGGAATCCATCGCGGCATCGATCTTCGAAACCTGGTTCCCTTTGCTAGGCCAGACCATTTGGAACGACGAGTTCTCCTCACTCGAGGCTCCAATGGAATACCCCTCGCGCGACCGGACGTTGTACCTGATTTTGAAGCAGCCGAACGAGAAATGGTTCGATAATGTAAATACCCCCGAGAAAGAGGCTTTACCCGACGTGGTTTACCAGAGTTTCAATGCCTCGCTTGACACGCTCACCAAGCGAAAAGGCGCTATGAGCCCCGAATGGCAATGGTCGAAGGTGAAAGACGCTGAAATAAGGCATTTGAGCCGCAGCATCAAGCCATTCAATGCCCCACCCCTGGTGACGGGCGGTGGCAGCAGCATTGTGAATGCGATGACTAAACGCAAAGGCCCGTCGTGGCGGATGGTCGTCGAACTGGGCCCTACGCCACGTGCTTACGGGATTTATCCGGGAGGCCAGTCGGGCAATCCGGGGAGTCCCTATTATCTCAATCTATTGAAAAAATGGGAGAAGGGAGAGCTTAACGAGCTGATCTTCCTCACATCGCCGGATCAGAAAGTGCCCCATCTGGCGTCCACGCTTGTATTGCAAAAACGTTAACCCGGAGCTTATGAATTTCCTCATTATAGCCATTCTGTCGGCATTATTACAAATATTTGCCCCGTGGTGGGTAATCGCCATTGTTCCGGTCGTAGTCCTGCTATGGCGCCCTTCCAGGTCTTCGGGGGCATTTTGGTCGGGTTTCGGCGGTATTGCCGTGCCCTGGCTGCTTTATGGGTACTACCAGCATTTCATCTCCGACGGCGCCCTTTCGGACCGTGTTGCAAAGATATTCATGCTGCCGAACGGCATTCTGTTATTGCTCGTTACGGGCCTCATTGGCGGTCTTGTGGGCGGATTCTCCGGCCTTGCGGGGTATTGGGTCCGGCAACTCTTTCGCAAGCATCCGGCGCCATTATTAGGCCCTGCCGCCTGAAAGTTTCGTCCTGGCGCCGCCATCGGCACTTATTCATTGTACTTAAACACAAATCATTATCTTTGCGGCTCGTTCAAAAACAATAAACCTTAAAAACGTGAACAACAATACTTCATTGATCTGGAACGTCGTCCTTTCGCTTGCTGTGGCGGTGTTATTCTTCCTTCATTTTTCAAGCAAATCGTCAGACACAGGTGCAGCCGCAGATGGTGCAGTAGTGGAAGGCCGCCGCACTGTTTACGTTCAGGTGGATTCACTTCTGAAAAACTACGATTTCTTCAAGGATACCAGAAAAGAGCTTGAAAACAAGAATTTCCAGCTTGAAAACGAGCTGACTACCAAAGGACGCTCTTTGCAAAATGAAGTAGCTTTCTTCCAGCAACGCGCAGCTACCATGACTCCCGAGCAAGCCCGTTCAACGGAAGCTCAACTGATGAAGAAGCAGCAGGACCTGATGGCCTACCGCGATCAGTCGGCGCAGGCACTGGGCCAGGAAGAGGCTAAAAAGAACGAAGAGCTCTACAAAAACATCCGTTCTTACATCGACAAATACAACAAGGAAAACGGCTACGAGTACGTTCTCGGCTACTCTCTGGGCGGCGGCATCCTGTTTGCCAACCCTTCACTGGACGTAACCAAGAAGATCATCGACGGTCTGAACAAAGAATATAAAAACTCAGGCAAAGCCGCTGCTCCGGCTGATACTACCAAGAAAAAGTAATATTTAGGTTATCTTAAATAAAAAAGCGAAGCAGATGGTCTAATGGCCGTCTGCTTCGCTTTTTTTGGTATAAACCCCTCTATATTTTCAGTTTACTCAAATCGAATTCAAAACCCGGCAGCACATTCTCGCCGGATAGTGCCTGGTTAAACCCATTGAACACCAGAACATCGCTATTCGGACGATAAACAAAAGCGGTTTCAGTGGCCGGATCGATCAGCCAGGCTAATTGACATCCATTACCAATCCATTCTTCCTGTACTTTCTTTTGGATAGTTTTCAGCTCGTCATTGGGGGAAAGTAATTCAATTACAAATTCAGGACATACAGGCGGGAATTTGGTCTTTTCGGCTTGCGTTAACCGCTCCCAATTTTCTGCGGAAACCCACGCAGCATCGGGAGGCCTCACAGAAGTACTCGGTAAACGAAACGCGGTAGACGAATCGAAAACATGGCCCAGCTTGTTGGTCAAATGCCAATGCATCAACCAATAAGAAATGATTGCATTCAATATGCCAGTAGTACCGCCAGTATTTGACATAATATAGATCGTTCCTTCGCTATCCCTCTCTATTTTGAGCTGATCATTCTGCCGGCAAAATTCGTAGAATTCATCATCGTCAAGACTCAGAGGCCTGTATCTCAGTTCTATCGTATCCATATTGTTGTTTCCTTACCTAATGCAATATAAACATTTTGAAAGACTAACAGATTCAAGGCATACCCCTCAAAACAAAAACAGGGCAGCCGGTTTCCCGACTGCCCTGCATTATTGCATTAATATATTCTAAACCGCCGAAGAAGAGAACTTCGCGCCGATGTACTCGCGGTTCATGCGGGCGATGTTTTCGAGGCTGATTTCCTTAGGGCATTCTGCCGAGCAGGCACCGGTGTTGGTACAGGCTCCAAAGCCTTCTGCGTCCATTTGAGCGACCATTTTCTCAGCGCGGATGCTGCGTTCTGCCTGCCCTTGCGGCAACAATGCCAGCTGGGAAATTTTGGCAGATACGAAAAGCATCGCAGAGGCATTTTTACAAGCTGCTACGCACGCGCCGCAGCCGATACATGCCGCTGCCGCAAAAGCATCGTCAGCCGCTTCCTTCGCAATCGGCAATGAGTTTGCATCCTGCGCGTTACCCGTGTTTACAGAAACGAAACCACCGGCAGAGATCACGCGATCGAATGCGTCACGGTCTACAACAAGGTCCTTGATCACCGGGAATGCCTGCGCTCTCCATGGCTCTACCACGATGGTATCACCGTCTTTGAACGAACGCATATGCAGCTGGCAGGTAGTTACCCCGCGCAGAGGACCGTGTGGGCGGCCATTGATATACATCGAACACATCCCGCAAATACCTTCGCGGCAGTCGTGGTCGAATGCAACAGGTTCCTTTCCTTCTTCGATGAGCTGCTCGTTGAGTACATCGAACATTTCAAGAAATGACATATCAGGGGAAACGTTGTCCAGCTTGTAGTCTTCAAAACCTCCCGCTGCGTCTGTATTGCTTTGTCTCCACACTTTCAGAGACAACCTCATATTTCCTTCCATACCTATATTCTTTATTTCTGATACAACTTTTTAGCGTGGCATAAATCCGTGCCACCGGAGGTTTATTATTTGTAGCTACGCTGAGCGATTTTGATGTTCTCGTAAATCAATTCTTCCTTGTGAAGCTCCCAATTCTCTGGTCCTTTGTGTTCCCAGGCCGATACATACATATAATTTTCGTCGTCACGCAATGCCTCGCCCTCTTCGGTCTGGTATTCCTCCCGGAAGTGGCCGCCGCATGATTCGTTGCGGTCCAGTGCGTCAATACACATCAGCTCGCCGAGTTCGATAAAGTCTGCAACACGGTTCGCTTTGTCGAGCTCTGGATTAAAGTAATTGGCAGTACCCATTACTTTTACATCCGACCAGAAGTCTTTTCTCAACTGGCGAATCTCCTGGATCGCTTCTTTCAAACCTTCCGCATTACGTGCCATACCGCATTTTTCCCACATGATCTTGCCCAAACGGCGGTGGAAAAGCTCGGGAGAAGTTTTACCCTGAATGCGCAGCAATGTGTCGATTCGCTCTTTCACTTCCGCTTCCGCTTTCACGAATGCTTCGTGGTCGGTAGAGATTTTTCCGGTACGGATTTCGCTCGCCAGGTAAGCACCGATGGTGTAAGGGATCACAAAATATCCGTCGGCCAAGCCCTGCATCAATGCAGAAGCACCAAGGCGGTTTGCACCGTGGTCGGAGAAGTTGGCCTCTCCCAGTGAGTACAAGCCGGGTACGGTGGTCATCAGGTTATAGTCAACCCAAAGGCCGCCCATGGTGTAGTGCACCGCAGGATAAATACGCATAGGCACTTCATACGGATCTTCGCCCGTAATTTGCTTATACATATCGAAAAGGTTACCATATTTTTCTTTCACAACTGCCTTACCCCACGTAGTGATGTCCGCATCGGAAGCATTGTGGATATTGTTCTTGTTGGCTTCTCCGCGCCCGTAACGCTCAACCGCCGCAGCGAAATCGAGGTAAACAGCCAGTTTGGAAGTTCCTACACCGTAACCGGCATCGCAGCGCTCTTTCGCAGCACGCGACGCGATGTCACGTGGTACGAGGTTACCGAATGCAGGGTAACGGCGTTCGAGGTAATAGTCACGTTCGTTCTCAGGGATTTCGTTACCCGGGCGGTTGTCATCTTTTTTCTTAGGGACCCAGATACGCCCGTCATTACGCAATGACTCCGACATCAGGGTCAGCTTCGACTGGTGCTCGCCCGAAACCGGGATACAAGTCGGGTGGATTTGGGTAAAGCAAGGGTTACCGAAGAATGCACCCCGTTTGTGGGCTTTCCATGCCGCGGTTACGTTGCTGCCCATTGCATTGGTAGAGAGATAGAACACGTTTCCGTAACCACCTGTACAAAGCAATACAGCGTGGCCTCCGTGTCTTTCGATTTCCCCTGTAATCAGGTTACGTGCGATGATACCGCGGCATTTGCCATCGATATTCACGACGTCGAGCATTTCGTGGCGGTTGTACATTTTGACAGTACCCATACCCACCTGGCGCTGCAAGCCTGAATAAGCTCCGAGCAACAGCTGCTGGCCCGTCTGGCCCGCTGCGTAGAAGGTACGCTGTACCTGCGTTCCACCGAATGAGCGGTTGGATAGCAAACCGCCGTACTCACGCGCGAAAGGCACACCTGCCGCTACGCATTGGTCGATAATATTACCCGAAACTTCGGCGAGGCGGTGTACGTTCGCTTCACGCGCACGGTAGTCACCTCCTTTGATGGTATCATAAAAAAGACGGTAAACCGAGTCACCGTCATTTTGGTAGTTTTTTGCTGCATTGATCCCTCCTTGTGCGGCAATGGAGTGCGCACGGCGTGGGGAATCCTGAAAACAGAATGCTTTCACTTTATAACCGAGCTCAGCGAGCGTAGCTGCGGCAGAAGCACCGGCAAGTCCCGTTCCTACAACGATAATTTCAAGATTACGTTTGTTGGCAGGGTTAACAAGCGGAACCGACGAGCGGTATTTGCTCCATTTACTTTCGAGTGGTCCTTGTGGTATTCTGGCATCCAGACGAGATGACGTTGCCATATATCAAATATTATTTAATCGAAAATTTAGAAATAAGACGCTATCGGGATTATTTCACCCAGCCGAGGTAGATCGAGATCGGCATTAATGCAAAGAGGATCGGCACGATGATCGAGAATGCGGTTCCTACGAAAGAAATCGCTCCATTGTATTTCACGTGGTTGAGACCCAGCGACTGGAATGCACTTTTGAACCCGTGGAGCAAATGCCAGAAAAGGGAAACACAGCCCAGTACGTAAATCAATACCACAACCGGGTTCTGGAATGTTTCGAGCATCATCTGGTAGAGGTTCAGTTCTTCCCCGGTTGCAAACTGGTTGGAACGATTGGGAATCCAGAAATGCGAAGTGTGAATCACGAGGAAAATCAAAAGCAATGTTCCGAGCAAGCCCATGCTGCGCGAATACCACGTGCTGTTCGCTGCTGCGTTGTTGACAGCATATTTCACCGGACGGGCGTCGCGGTTAGTTTTCCAGAGCATCAAACCATCAATGATATGGATCAGAAAACCCGCCACCAGGCCTATTTCAAGCGTACGTATAATCGGGTTAGTACCCATGAAATGCCCCCAGTGGGAGAACGTCTCGCCGCCATCATTGTAGAAAATCATGGCGTTGATAGTGGCATGAATTACCAGAAAGCTGATCAAAAAAAGTCCGGTAAGAGCCATCAGAAGTTTTTTACCGATAGAGCTCGTTAACGTTTGTGAAAACCACGACATAATCAAAAACGAATGGTTTTAGTGCAAAAAAATGAGGTATATTTAGAACCTTTCAAAGGTATATCACAAACGTTAGCGAGACAAAGAATCCCTTCCATTTTTGCAAACCGCGCCGTTTATTTATAATCATTATTAAGAATTATTTAGACTGATTAGCCTTTGCAAAAGCAAGACGCTCAGTGCGAAGGCCTCAGCGCATTCTTTCCAACTATTTTGTAACCGAATAGCACACATTTTCAAACATGTGTTTCGTTGAGTTGGTACATAGCCGAACGACCAACGAACCTACCCATGCCCAAACCTCTATCTTACCGGCTCCTGCTTGTTTTTCTGATGCTGACATGCTCGTTCAGCCAGGTTTTTGCGACACACTTCCGGGCCGGGGAAATCACGGCAAGGCGGCTGTCGCTCAGTACGCCCACCTACGAGATCAAACTGACCGGCTATTTCGATATGGTGAGCGGGCCAGATGCCGCCAACCGCCAGGATCAGGTCGTTTTTACGATCAACAACTCGACGGGGACCGGGGAGCCGGAGTTCATTACAGCGCCCAGGATCCTGCCGATTGTCGATATCGGCAACAATACTACCCAGAACGTTTACATTGCCATCTACACATTCCGGACAGTGGGCGCCTACCGCATTTCTGTAGAAGAGGATGCACGCAACCAAAGTGTGCTGAACATCGGCCCGAAACCTACCAACGGCCTCAATTTTTACGTAAGCACCACCCTGGAAATCAATGCCGCATTCGGCCTGAACCGGACTCCGGTTCTGCGCAACGCACCGATCGACCTTGCGGCGGTGGGCCAGCGGTACATCCATAACCCAGCCGCATTCGACGCCGACGGTGACAGCATTGCCTATCGGATGTTTGTCCCCCAGCGCGCAGGAACCAACGGCTTGGGTATGAATCTTGAATATAACGATCCAAACCTGACGACCCCACCCGGCCAGACCGAGGCCGGGGCCTCCCCCGCGACATTCAGCATTAACCGCATAAACGGCGACATTATCTGGGATGCTCCCGTCACTAAAGGATATTATAATGTGGCATTTGTCGTGGAGGAATGGCGCGACGGCGTGCTCATCGGACAGATCGTCCGCGATATGCAGATCATCGTGGTAGACGCACGCAACGACCGACCCGTTTTGCCCCCGTTACAGGACATTTGCGTCGAAGCAGGGACGTTGATTAACCAAAAGGTTGTCGCAACAGATAAAAACGGCGACAAGCTGACACTAACGTCCGCGAGCGGCACGTACGATGCTACATTAATCAAACCTCCGCTTGCCACTTTCACTGTTGCCAACCAGGGCGCCCAGGGTAGCGTTACCGGGACATTCCTGTGGCAAACATCCTGTGACCATATTCGAATGGGCCCTTATGGCGTGCTGTTCAAAGTAGAAGACGGTCCCTCGCCCACTTTTCCAAATCCCTCGCTGTTTAGGAAACTGGCCGACATGACGTCATTTAATATCCGGGTCTACGGGCCAAAACCGACCGGATTGAAGGGCACCGCCGTTTCCGATCCTACCGGAACGGCCTACCGTCTCAACTGGGATGCCTATAAATGCCAGATTCCAGGAGCCAAAATCGCTATTTACAGGGCCGAGAAATGTACCGACCTTCCAGAGGATGTGTGTAGGCCGGGTATTCGTGCCGGCTCGGGTTATGAAGAAATAGGAAGGGTGGATATTAACCAAACCACATTCCTGGACAACAATGGTGGCGAAGGCCTCCGCCCGGGCGTTTCCTACTCCTACCGCATCGTGGCCCTGTTCCCAAGACCAGGCGCCAGCCCTACCGACCCGGGTTACCTGATCGGCGGCGGGGAAAGCCTCGCTTCCGCTGAGTATTGCCTTAAC
>Ga0065165_1000539_pt1 | contig 57421 bp, 36 predicted proteins | sample AraplaMF_Cvi_mMF_FD_63813 | JGI IMG/M metagenome (GOLD analysis project Ga0065165, IMG submission 63813) | Arabidopsis root microbial communities from the University of North Carolina, USA - plate scrape MF_Cvi_mMF (version 2) (version 3) | ecosystem: Host-associated > Plants > Roots >...
GAGGTTACCTTCACATTGTATTTAACATCCTTCACCACGATTTTTGGCGTGGCGTGGTATACGAGCTGATCCAAAACACCATCTTCCAGTTCAACCGTTTCGCTCGCCGGGATGCCTTCCTGCGGCTTGTCCGGATTCGGTTTGAAGGCCACGTTTTCAAACCTTGCCGTCAGTTTGTCTTTCAGGGTACCGAAAGGTCCGAATTCGGGATCGGCCAGGTTAACTACACCGGTTGCCTTCATGGTTTTGGGATCTATTTTTTCAATCGTAACCGGAAAGCCCCATATAGATGCAATGCTGAATTTGTCAAACGTGGTGATCGTCAGTTTTAAGGACTGTCCTTTTGCCTGAGGGATTACCTGGTTTGAACTTGCACCGATATACGTAGGGCCTGTTTCTCCCTGGTTGTAGCTTGCTTCTATGGTACAATTCGATAGGTTTTTATCCACGTCCAGCGAAAAGGAACCGTCCTTTTTGGATAGGGTACTGTATTTAACGGAGGCATTTTTGCCTGCGGATACGAACACGAGCGCGCCTTCCAGCGGGATCTCAGCACCTTGCGGCGATTTGGTAACCACCACACCATTGACCGCCGCTGCCGGTTCCAGCAACACGATTTTGGGTTTCGGGTTTTTACTTTCCTCATTTGTTACTGACAAGATCTGCGTGACATAGCCCGGCGCCGAAATGGCAACATAGAGGTTGTCTGTCGACACATTTTTGAATTGGGTTTCGACTACACCTTTCTCGTCGCTGGGGCCGAAAACGAAGCCCGGATCATTTTTTCCAAAGAGTTTAACACGGGCTCCCGCCACACTCTTCCCCGACGGACCTTTTTCGAAAACTTTAAAGGTAATCCGGTGGTCGCGTTGGTAGATATCAATATCGCCCGCATTGATATGGAACCTTCCTCCCGAAAGGGGCGTCGGTTTGGGTAGTTCTGTCTTAATATCTCTCTCCTCGTTGAAATAAGTGATGTTTACCGGAATTACTTTCAAGGTTTTGGCGGTCGATGGCGCATCCATATCGAATTTCCACATCCCGTCATGGAACTGTGTTTTGAAAATGTACCCGTCGTCGGCCTGCACGTATGCTTCCATGCTTTGTCCGGAGCCTAATTCGGGAGCGGCCGGCTTGTCCTCCATATTAAGGTTTGCGGCTAGGCTGGTCGGTACTTTCGGCGACGGATTACTGATGTTTTCGCTTAGCGATTTCGCTGGTGTTGCTGCCTTGCCTTTAACCGAAACTTTGTTGAATTTAGCCCCAACAGCTTTCGTGTCGTAGTCGATCGCCCTGCCCGTAATGTGCGTGTTAGGCCGCATCAATACCATCGGGTGATTGCTGTTTTGGCCCAGCAGAAGTTCTCCGATGCAAATACAATCGGCGCATTCGGAGCAGATTGGCGGGGTTTCCTTGGTTTTATCACCGGAAGTGCTGTCAGAATAAAAGTTGTATCCCTTCGCGATTATTTTCACTTTGGCATTCTTGCCCGGTTTGAGTACAAAGGGAGTGACCCTTCCATTTTCGTCAGTCATTTTGTTGATACTGCCTAGCGAACCGTCCGCGGGTTCATAGGTCAGCGCTACCAGTGCGCCTTTGATCCCCTGTGTTGGATTCGATTGATCAACGACGCGGATGTGGACAGTCGGCAGGCCGGGTTTCAGGTAACGCTGCACCACGTCTGACCGGATCCATTGATACTGGTCGGCGAAGACAATGTCGGCTTTACCGTCGGCACCAGCGCCTGCATTAATCCCTCCCGGGGTTGGAGCAATCAAGCTTTCGTCCAATAGTATTTTCTTGTTAATAGGCGAATCTTGTATTTCATCCCTTATCCAATATTTGTTGGCTTGCTGGCAGGACTGTATTGCGATGGGCCACCAATCTTTATTCTTGAAATATTCGGCGATCTTGATTGCGTCTTCCGGTACATCCAGAAAAAGATCTTGGGTGTAGTCTGTCCCCCCTCCGGCGGGAGTGAACCTGAACTTATACCCCTTACGGCAGTTGACGTTTGCTCCGCCTACAATTGTCCTCTTTTTTCCCTCGGGGCCGATTTTGTCCGAGGTTTTTATCTGATCGGCACTGAGTTTGTTCACGTCGGTTTCATAAACACCCAGCCATGACTCGTTGGTAGTGATCCTTTTCAGCGAGACCAATTTATAATTATTGAGCCCATCGTCCGACTTTTCCGTGGCAATGAAGTACAGGTCGTTCTCTACCTTGGCCTTGACCATTCTCGGGAAGGTAATTGAACCGTTTACGTCCGATTTACCCGAGGCAATCTCTCTATATGCGTTACCATCTATTTTTCTGATCGACTGAACTCCGCTACCCTCGTCTGCGGGCGGCCCGGCATGGACTCCCGGAATACCTATTTTTTTGTTGACCGCCCGCAATACCGAGATCTTTATCCCGAACAAATTCTGCTTGTACCCTGCCTTTTGAATGGCCGTTGTGTCCGACTTCACCTGAACCAACAAACCATAGCTCTTCACTTTGGCAATCAGTGTATTGAAATCGAAAGACCCCTGGGGATCCATGACCTGATCGGCGGATATGCCAAAATCCGTTGACGAGCTGGCGTAATACGCGTTGTCGACGATGACGCGCAGGGTGCGTCTGTAAATTCTGCCTCCTCTTTTAAACTCTCCAGTGCCTGTCAGGGGAGTTCTGGGCAATATTCCCAGAGGCATCGGTTTGATCATTTTAACTTTGAACTCAAAAGAACCGTCGGAGCCAGTCACTTTGGTGTCCAGCCTCTGGCTGTAATTTTTATGAAAAGCGGCGATCTCGTCATCTCCGTTTCCGGGCGCGCCGGCTGTAACAGTCCCGTCCGCTATGTCCTGATAAACAACTTGCAAGTGAACTTGCGTGTTTGCAAGCGCCTTTGCTTCCGCACCGTCTTTGCCCGCATCAGCAAACTGATAGGCCAGTTTACCTTTAAAGGTCATTGTTGGCGGCTCGGTGGTTTCTACATGGAATGTGGCTTTTTCGATCCGGGCAGTTTGAGGGACCAGCTTGTCTTTCGGGCGCGAGAAAATCACTGCCTGCCCGTCGTCCGGCTTTTGTCCGCAGCCAGGGCAATACACCTTATAGTTGTCGTAGGGTTTGTCGGCATATACCAATTTTTCAAAAGTGGCCGAATAGGCATCCCCGCTGGCTTTCAAATTTGCAATTCCTATAAACTGATAGCCAGCCTGTTCGACTTCGGCTTGTATGGAAGAATTCGCCTGGTTTTTAAGCTGGCCCTCGGCCGGAAGCCGGTATTTCTTGTAATATTCCTGCAACCCGGTGGTTTTACGATAAATGACCACAGCCTGACCGTCCAGTTGCGTATCGGGTGCTCCCGGCCAATTTTTATAGGTTTGTTTGGCGGTCAAATCCAGCGTGTAGCCCGAAGCCAGCCAGGTAATGCCCTCCACCTGATACACTTTTTCTTCATGGCGTGAAATCTGGAACGTGTTTTCATGGCTGGTCTGGTACGACCCCGAACTAGTAAAAGGCTGAATAAACGGGTTCACCGGGTCTATCACGCAGCGCGTGAATATTTGGGTCGTATCGGCGTGCAACGCCGACTTCAACACCTTGATGGTATATCTGCCCATCTCGTCGGATGTGCCGTATCCAACTGTCAACAGATAATTGCCTGGTTCCATTTTAGATAAAACCACCTTTGTATTAGGCAAAACATGGGCCTTCCCCGCTTCGCCCGGGTATTTGAAAGCCAGAATACCCGTGATGGCGAGCGTATCTTTGGGGCTACCCAGGTCCTTGGCGAATAATGAAAAGACGACCGGTTTCGACAACAAAGGCTCATTAGGCAACTGCGCCTGCTTACGAATCAAGTCAGACACGCCCATTAACTCGACAGACACTTCCAATTTCTTATTGGTAGTCATACCGGCAGGCAGGTCCTCTTTCGCAATTTGAAAGTAAGGTGTCCTGACCTGGCGGACAAGTACCGGAGAATCGGATACCTTGGTCCCTGAATTTGCAATCCTGATCTTGTAGTTCAGTTCACCACGATGATCTAAAATTGATTTCAATTGAGGTGGCACATGATAGGCTTTTCTTAACAGGGCTTCCAATTCCTTATCGAGCTCCCATTTAAATGTCAGAGGGTTGTTGCTGCCCACCTGCATACTTTTTGTCCTTAATGGACTGGTTTGATCCGGCGCGGTCATCGTGATGTATTCAAGCCCGGGAAGTACTTTCGTAATGCCATACGTGAATACCCCCACCGGGCTTTTTCCCTCGTTCATAAAGGCAAGCTTTTGGCTCGTGGGAATGGCCTGTACCCGCCAGGCATAACGTTTGCCGAATTGTAAAGCGGGATGTGACGGCCCGAACAGAAAAGTGGTCGCGCGTAAGTGCTGTACCTCCAGTCCGGTCCGCGGCAGCGCGATTGCATCGATATACACATTGGGATTCACCTCTGCCGGGAGTTCTACAATGCGCAGGGTGTACTCCACCTGACTGGGCAATATCCCTACCGGCGCCGACCAACTGAAAAGCTGCGTTTGCGGTGTTTTGGCAGCGATTTCTTCATTGTTGAATGGGGAGATCAGGATCGGAGGTTCCACGATCCGGACCGGAATTAACCCGCTGCAGCCCATGGGGAACTCCGCCGACAATGGCCTGGTGGTGGCATTGTCGAAGGCTTGTACGCAAAGCTGGTAATTACCTTCCGGCAGAGGCAGCCCTCTGTACAAATCGTTTTTATTCATTCCCTGTACCTCAATCTGGCCTAGGTCAAACAGGCCTTCTAGTTCCGGGCGGGTAAGCATTCGGTTTACGTCCGTGGCCCGCAGTTCGAGTGGACGAAGCGGGCGATAATTGGGTGATGTACGAATCACAACCCCGTTATCGCCTTCGAGCTTGCCAAGCAGCCGAACAGACAAATCTTTACCCGACAGGTTAGATATAAAGACCTGCACACGGCTCCCGGCCCCGGGATAATCCTGAATGTAGGGGCTGTACGGAGGAAGCACGTTGGTCAGAATCCTGACCTGGTTTTGTGCCTGCGACGCATTGACCAACAATCCGAAAAGTGCCGGAAAGATGAGACAGAATATAATGTGCGCTCTATTCATGTTGTTGAATTAAAAGGTAATCCCGTAGCCAAAGCTTCCCCGGAACTCGTCGAACTTTTCGGATGCCTGACCCGTGTTGGAATTCAGATAGCTAATCGACAAACTAATGCTCTGCTTTTTACCTATTTGGTAGCCTGCATTGGCCGAAGCCGTCATCACGTTACCTGTTATGCCAAACTGTTGGTTGACCAGGTAAGAGCAATTAGCCGAAGTGCTCAGCTTCTTCTTGAAAAAGGAATAATTGGTGCCCAGTGTCGGACCATAGAATTTCACATTGCCCGTCATGGAAGAGTCTCTGGCCGGAAGGCCCGACTGGGTGTAGGAAAGCATCAGGTTTGCTCCGAACCCGGATTGATTGTGCGTCAGGAAATAGCCGACGTTTATATTTTCATTATTGTTTTCCGTGCTCGATGCCGTGTTTTCGTTCAAATCGGAAAGTTGCTGATGCGTGCCCGTTGCGTTGAACACGTGGGACATTTCCTGGTTCAGGATCGAATAGCGGAGATTTACCGTCGCCGACAAGTTGTTTTGCGCAATACGCAATGTATCTATCAGGGGCCTGATACCCGCCTTTTGATTCAAACCGTAGTTGGACAGCGAAATATCAACGCCGAATTCCGGCTGAGGGTTAAGCGAAACCATCAGTGAGCCAATCGTACGCCCGGTGCGGACGTTTTTGTTTTTGGCCAGATTATCATATTGAATTCCATAGCTTCCCGCAATTCGAGCTTTCCCTTTCAGAAGGTTGAGTGTGGGAGCCACGGCGTAGCTCTGAATGTCACTCTGGAAATAGTACGCACCCATTGTCTGAAAATTAGGATCGATGCGCTTGTACTGTAACTTGACGGAGCCCCATTTGCTTTGGTAGCCCAGCGCAGCTTGTGTAGCCTGCGTAAGCTGTGTTGAAAGGCGTGGCGTGATCATTCTGCCCAAAAACTTCGCCAGGAAATTACTCCCCTCGGCAGCAACCTCGGACGAGCGTATGTCGCGCGTGTAAGAGCTCGCGGCCGCGTCAATCTCCACGGTAATATGTTTGACTAGCAGCAAACGCGAGCTAAGGCCCACTACCAGATTCTCTGCCGGTACAATGCTTTGTTCTGGTGTTGCAGCCACGCCCGCAATGGAGTTCGTATCGTCCCTGGCACGCAATACCAGCAAATCGATATAATTATTGGCTTTACCATAACCTACTTTAAGAGCATAGCCAGTCCTTTTAAACGAGGGGATAATGTTAGGATCCGCGATGCTTGATGATATCGCTTTATTAAACCTGCCGTAAACAGCTCCGATCCTGAGTAATCCCGGATTGAGCTCTACACCGCCGCCCAAAAAAGTATGACCGGCCAGCGTGAATGGAGAGAACGTCAAGTTCCGGTAGCCCGCGTGCACAGTCGCCCATTTGTAGGAAGGGCTTAGTCCGAACTGGTTGAAAGGCTGGCGAAAACTGGTGCCTTGATTGCCCAAAACACCCGAAAATGGCAATGTAATCCCTCCCGGAAGAGACACCGTGAGAGCACCGCTCAACCCGAAAGGATTCGGTTGGTTGCGCCCTGCGATACCTCCTGACCGGTATAGGCCGGCGTAGGCATTCAGACCGCCCGACAGTTGTACTACCCTGGACTTGCCGTCGGTGCTTTGGGCAACTCCGACCAGGCAGCAAAAGCATTGCATCAACGCGATTCCGAAACATGTAATACTGGCTTTCATAGCTTATCGACAACTAAACGGGACACGAGAAGTAGGTCCCGGTTTGATGCTATGAATCTAGAAGTTTCGTATGGCGGGCACCGCTGATAATCGATGAACGTGGCCCAAAAATCGCTGGACGGAAAACCTGAGTCACGTTTCTTTCATTTGAATCCAATATTGACTAATCGCTGGGAAGAGACTCGTTGAGGGATGTAGATTGGGTAAGCGGGCAGGGGGACGAATTCGGGACGTTCAAATCTTAGTTCGGTTACTCTTGTTTATATTAGCGCGTTCTAATTGAATGGACAAGTTGATTTTTGGTATTAAACAGTGTTGAGCAGTGACTTCAGTTGAATCTTTTATGACCCGCCTCGTCAGCCGAAATTCCGGTGAATTTGAATTCCATCAGGCAGTGCGGGAAGTCGTCGAAACAATTATCCCTTTTATCGAAGACAAACCGCATTATCAGAAAGCCAGTATTCTGGAACGGATCGTCGAACCTGAACGTGTGATTATTTTTAGAGTGCCATGGATGAATGATCTGGGAGAAGTCGAAGTCAACCGTGGCTATCGCGTCCAGATGAACAGCGCGATCGGACCTTACAAGGGCGGTTTGCGTTTTCACCCGTCCGTCAATCTGAGCACACTCAAATTCCTCGCATTTGAGCAGATTTTTAAGAACAGTCTCACTCAGCTGCCCATGGGTGGCGGCAAGGGAGGGGCCGATTTTGACCCCAAAGGACGTTCTGACCGGGAGGTAATGTTTTTTTGCCAGAGCTTCATGACGGAGCTTTTCCGGCATATCAGCTCGGATAATGATGTCCCAGCCGGGGACATCGGAGTAGGAGCCAGGGAAATCGGGTTTCTATTCGGTCAGTACAAGAGGCTTAAGAATGAATTTACCGGCGTTTTAACAGGTAAAGGTGCCAGCTACGGAGGGAGCCTGATCCGTCCGGAAGCGACCGGATATGGAGTAGTGTATTTTGTGGAACAAATGCTGAACCAACGCCGCGACAGCATTAAGGGCAAGCGGGTAGTTATCTCCGGATCTGGTAACGTGGCGCAGTACACCCTGGAAAAGTGTGTGGAGCTGGGCGCAAAGGTTGTTACGCTTTCTGATACATCCGGTTATATCTATGATGAGCGAGGCATTGACGCCGAGAAGCTGGCTTACATTATGCATCTGAAAAATGAAGAGCGGGGCCGGATAAGTAAGTATGCCGACAAATTCGGATGCCAGTTTGTGGCAGGCAAAACTCCTTGGGAAGTGCCATGTGATATTGCTTTGCCCAATGCCACGCAAAACGAATTGCATGTCGAAGATGCCCGGATGTTGATCAAGAACGGCTGTTTCTGTGTTGCAGAAGGCGCAAATATGCCCTGTACTCCAGAGGCGATCGAGGTATTTGAAAACAGTGATATCCTGTACGCGCCAGGTAAGGCGGCGAATGCCGGCGGCGTAGCCGTTTCAGGTCTGGAAATGTCTCAAAATTCGCTGCGCCTCTCATGGTCGCGCGAGGAGGTCGACAAGAAGTTAAAGGAGATTATGCTGAATATTCATGCAACCTGTTTACGCTACGGGCACAAACCGGACGGCCGTATGAGCTATATCCAGGGCGCAAATATCGGAGGCTTCGTGCGGGTGGCGGATGCTATGATCGCGCAGGGATTGGTATAAGTGAGGGCTAATACATATTGAAAATCGCGGGAGGCAATTTAATCAATTGCTCCCGCGATTTTTTTTGGAAATTATTTTGACCGAGCAATCCCATAATTCTGTAACAGACAGCAGGAATTATGTAGCAAAACCTGTTCGCAGGAGGTGATCTTTGTAACTATCCTCATTGTCGGCCGGCCAATCATTCCGTTGTCCTGTGCCGATGCGGCAAACCTCATAAGCACCACGAAATTATTTGACCATGGAACATCATCATCACCACCACAGTCATGCTGATAAAAAGCCGGGAGAGGCACATTTGACGAATGCGCCAGCCCACGGGCATCACGCTGCGCACGATGGCGGGGATGGCGATCACGACGGGCATGACAAACATGCGGGACATCATACAGCAGACTTTCTGAAGAGATTCTGGATTTGTCTTTTAATGACAGTACCGATCCTGGTGTTATCGCACATGATCCAGGAATGGGCCGGGTTCCATTTGCGATTCGTGGGGGATAGGTATGTGCTTTTGGCACTCAGCAGCATGGTGTACTTCTACGGAGGTTGGCCGTTTCTTAGCGGCTTGGTAGGTGAATTGAAAAACAGACGTGCGGGCATGATGACGCTGGTTGCCGTAGCCATCACGACGGCTTATGTATACAGCGTGGCTGTCGTATTCGGGCTTGAAGGGATGGACTTTTTCTGGGAGCTGGCAACGTTGATCGACATCATGCTCATTGGCCATTGGTTGGAAATGAAGTCGCAGATGGCTGCTTCGCAAGCCCTGGAATCGCTGGTAGCCCTGCTTCCGTCGGTGGTTCACGTAGAAAAGAATGGGCAAGTGAGCGACATTGCGTTAAAGGACCTTCGCAAAGATGATATTCTATTGATCAAGCCGGGGGAGAAGGTTGCCGCCGATGGATGGATTATAGATGGCAGTTCCTATGTGAACGAAAGTATGCTTACCGGAGAGAGTGTTCCCGTTCAAAAGCAAAAGGATGATCGGGTAATTGGCGGTGCGATTAATGGAGATGGTGTGCTGAAAGTCAGGGTCACCGGCGCAGGCGATCAGAGCTATCTGAACAAGGTGATCAACATGGTGAAAACGGCACAGAGCGCCAAGTCGAACACCCAAAACCTGGCGGATAAAGTGGCCGGTTGGCTGACCTTGGTTTCCATTACGGTCGGCATAGTCACTTTTATCGTCTGGTATACGGGAGGTCAGTCGCTTGCATTCGCTTTGGAAAGGATGGTAACCGTCATGGTAACATCCTGCCCGCATGCATTGGGTGTGGCCATTCCGTTGGTCATAGCGATATCGACCACGCTTTCGGCGACGCATGGTCTTTTAATCAGGAACCGCACTGCATTTGAAAATGCCCGCAAACTCACGACAATCATTTTCGACAAAACTGGCACCCTCACCAAGGGATCACATGAAATACAAAAGATTATACCGGTTGATCATGAGCTTTCTTCCGACCAAATCTTGCAGTATGCCGCCGCGGTGCAACAAAACTCCGAGCACCATATCGCGCACGGGGTTATCAGGGAGTTGAAGCAAAGGGGCTTGGAACTATGGAAGTCCACTGATTTTACTTACATGCAAGGCGTCGGGGTGACTGGCCTGGTAAATGGCAAGAAGGTTGTCGCTGCGGGCCCCAATTATTTCAGTCAGGAAAATAAACCCGTGCCCGGCATTCCCAAAGAAGTTGATCAGGCTACCGACACGGTGAATTTTATTCTTATCGATGACAAACTGGTTGGTCTGATTACGTTGGCGGACAGCATTCGGGAAAGTGCTGCGCGGGCCATTCTGGAATTAAAAAGAATGAACATACGATCTTTTCTATTGACGGGAGACAATGAGAAAATAGCGGAAGCAGTCAGTCGGAAATTAGATATGGACGGCTACCTGGCTAATGTATTACCGCATCAGAAGCAGGACAAAATCAGGGAGTTCCAGCGAAAGGGAGAAATTGTAGCAATGACCGGTGACGGTGTGAACGACGCGCCCGCACTCGCGCAGGCAGACGTAGGTATCGCCGTGGGCTCCGGAACTGACGTTGCGGCAGAAACAGCTGATATAATCCTAGTAAATAGTGATCCTATGGATGTGGTTCAGATGATCACCTTCGGCAGGGCTACGTATCGAAAAATGGTGCAGAACCTTGCCTGGGCGATAGGCTATAACGTTGTTGCGATTCCGCTGGCGGCTGGTGTTTTATACCCGTCATTCATGTTGAGCCCGGCAATGGGAGCCGTCCTGATGAGCGCGTCGACGATCGTGGTCGCGATCAACGCGAAACTTCTGCGGGTCACTCAAATCCCGGAAGGATCGGAACGTCATGCTTAATGTTCCTGAACCTGGGCTCCGAAGTCAGCGCAATTTCGTACCAAAATCAATACTAAACGGATAACGGTCAATGCTGGCTAGCAGCAGGGCCGCTGCCGTAAAAACATACACAGGGTAGCTCACGGCTGCGAGCGGGTACAGGAAAATGGTCATACAGATGCCAAACATCGCTGTAAGACCTGCCGTGAGGATTGCCATGATTCGCGTCTTCCAGCCTAATATGAGGCAAATTCCCAGCACGGTTTCCGCAACCGTCGCGAATGTGCCGACCACACCAACGAAGCTATCGCTAACAAAGGGTACCAATGTCTGGGTGTAAGCGATAAAATTGCCCCACGCTCCCCAGGCTACGCCTTCGGCACCGCTTGGTCCTAAGATTCCAAGCCGGTCGAATACAGGGAGGATAAACCCAAATCCAAGCGCGAGGCGCATGATGAGTTGAGCTAATGGATTTAGATAGTGTCTCATTGTGCAAACATAAGGAAACGCCCACTTGATACCGGTGAGCCTATTCGAAAATTACGGGCCGCTCGGAATGACATAACAGGTAGCCGAGACCAATATGTCGATTTATAGGAGAGGATTGGCGCTTTCGGCCTATCGCTGGTCCTCACCAATTTTGACCAAAATCCGTTGTGATTTGGGCAAAATTGTACCATTCTCGTAAAATAAATATTATTCCTTTGTATTGTTTAATTATGAGGTCCTGTTTACCAGCGTGTGCGTGGTATGAGGTAGTCTGGCGGTGGGCCTCAGCATTGGATTTTGCGCAGTAAACCCGGTTGGATTTTAAAATTTGACATTGACTATGTCGGTGACCTCCCTGATAAGTGATCATGAGCTGGTGAAGAGATTGGAGACGGGGGAGGAGTGGGCCTTCTCTGAGTTGTACCGGCGCTACTGGAAAAAGTTATTCAGACAGGCTTTCTCTAAAACCGGGTCGGACGACGCAGCCAAGGAGATTGTCCAGGATATTTTCCTCGACCTGTGGCAGCGCAGGGAGCGCACTCATATTCAGGAACTTGAAAGGTACCTGGCCAGGGCCGTCAAATACCAGGTGCTGGATTTTTACGACCGGCAGATTCTGAGAAAACGTCACGACGAGGCAATCTGGGCAACTTTTTACGAGGGGGCGACCGAGTCGGTGGAAGATCAGATGGCCTTTGAAGAATTGAAGGAGAAGATACTGGAATGCATCAGCAGCTTTTCCGAAAAGACCCGCCAGATTTTTACATTGAATAGAATGGAAGGCAAGTCGGTACTTGAAATCTCCCGCCTTCTCAACCTGCCTGAAAGGACAGTGGAATATCACATCACCATGGGCCTGCGGCACCTGCGCGGGCATTTGAAGGAATACATCATCCTGCTGCTTACACTCTTTACTTCGTTGATCATCCGCAAGTGATACTTGATCTTGATTGAATTATTTCAAGATAATTTAGTTTAAAGTCAGCTCTGTGTATTAACTTTCAAATATTTTATTAAATCATTTGCGGTTCGGGGAGCATATTCCTACTGGATAAATAACAGTGGATACCAAGCTTCGCCCGTCATGAAAAAGCAAGTCCGGAAGTTTTTACATCTTTTACGAAAATACCGAGCAGAACAGACCACACCTGAGCAGACCAGGATGATGGATATCTGGTACGACTCCATCGACTACGATCAAAGGCACAGCGCGCTCGATACGGACCCAAATATGGAGAAGGAAATCTGGGAACGGATCGAGCAGGGCAGATTCCAGGAGGCGCAGCCGAAAACACGTCGCCTGTGGTGGTCATCGGTGTTCATGCGGAGGGCAGCCGGTGCGGCGATACTCGTATTGGTGGGCGCATTCTTGATGTATAAATACCGTAGTGGCAACAGACCGGCCATATCGGGCGTAGCAACGGAGGCAACTGCACATTTGAACATGGTCACCAACGAGAAGGACAGTGCATTGACCGTGCACCTCTCGGATGGTAGCAAATGCCGGCTTGCGGCGGGTTCATCGCTCTTTTATCCTGCCTCGTTCGAAGCCCGCAGCAGGGTCGTGTATTTGAAAGGCGAAGGCTACTTCGAGGTGGAAAAGGATGCGGGAAGGCCGTTTCTCGTTTATTCCGACCACATTGTAACAAGAGTAGTGGGTACCAGCTTCACGGTCAAAAAGCTCAAAGGGACGAGCAATATCGAGGTGGCGGTGTATTCCGGAAGGGTCATGGTGCAAAAAATGACAAAAAAAGCAGGGGCTCCCGACGAAAAGCCCGTGCTGCTCACGCCTAACAAAAAAGTGACCTACCTGTCGGGGAACGACGCATTGGTTCGCGGACTGATGGACAAGCCGGTATTACTGAACGACTACCATCATGCGGACCTCACCGAGGCATTCATGTTTAAAGAAGTACCGGTGTCGGCGATACTGGCCGTGTTTGAGAAGGCATATGGCGTCCGTTTTTCCGTGAGTTCGGAGCTGATCAAAAACTGTATCGTTACGGCCGATATGTCGCAGGACCCGAGCCTGGTTTCGAACCTGGAAATCCTTTGTGCGGCGATCAATGCAAGTTTTGAGGTGCGGGACGAAGATGTGATGATCTCCGGGGAAGGTTGCCGCTAATTCCAGAGAAAAATTTAACCCTAAATCAGCAATATGAAGCAGTAATTATCCAATCAAAAGTCATCCGAAAAGGGCCGGAAAATGTTGGAGCATTTCCCGGCCGTAAAGTCCAGTCGTGCTCTTGATAGATTGACCGTCAAGCAAGAGCCTGGCACTATTGTCAAACCTTCTTAAAGTTTTAACAGTACAAAAAAATGAAAAAAGTATCTGGAATCATAGATCCTTTGTGGACGATTATGAGATTATCCTCCATACAGTTCCTGCTGGCGGTTTTGGCCGGCGCCACGAGTCTCGCCCGCGAAGGCAGGGCACAAGAGCTCCTGTACAAAAAAGTGAGCATTCAGGCTGAGCACAAGCCCATCAAGGAAATATTGGCAACGCTCGAAACCAGGGCGAATGTGAAGTTCGTATATAGCTTACAGTTACTCCCTGTGAACCGCCGCGTCTCGATCGACGTCGAGAACAAAACGCTGGCCGAGACGTTGGATAAGATGTTTTATCCGGACAATATCACCTACCAGACGATCAACAAAAAGATTGTTCTTAAACTACTGCCCCCGAGTTCGTCTCACGTCACCGATCCCCCAAACCCGGGCGCGTCGCAGCTAACCGGGCAGACCAGCGAAAAGTTGGTTACCGGTAAGGTAGTAGATGATAAAAATGCACCATTGCCGGGCGTCAACATCGCAGTGAAAGGCACAACGACGGGTACCATTACCGACGCCAACGGGCAGTATTCCCTGAGAGTCGCCGATGAAAATGCGGTGTTGGTTTTCTCGTTCGTAGGCTACACCGCGCAGGAAATACAAGTGGGGAGCAGTTCCAATCTGGATGTAACACTGGCCGTGGACGACAAGAACCTGGAAGAGGTGGTGGTGGTAGGTTACGGAAGTCAGAAAAAAGTGAACCTGACCGGCTCGGTGGGAAATGTGCCGATGGGCGATATGAAAAGCAGGCCGCTGACGAATACCGGCCAGGCATTGCAAGGCACTATAGCGGGTGTGTACGCATTGCAAAGCTCCGGGCAACCCGGCGCGGACGGCGCGGTGATCAGCATCCGTGGGGTTGGGACCTTCGGGGACAACTCCCCATTGATTTTGATCGACGGCTTTCCCGGCAGCATGACCGACGTCAACCCCAACGATATCAAATCGATCTCCGTATTGAAAGACGCTGCATCCTCGTCAATCTATGGAAACCGGGCCGCAAACGGCGTTATCCTGATCACCACGAACAGGGGTGCCGCGGGCAAGCTCAGTATCAGCTATAATGCCTACTTCGGCTCGCAACGTGCGACGGCCCTGCCCGGCGTGCTGAATTCGGTAGATTATGCCACCCTTAAAAATGAGGCTGCGGCAAATACCGGAAGCAGCCTGCCCTACACCGACGCCGACATTCAGAAGTTTGCCGCGCACAACGATCCGCTGTATCCCGACATCAATTATTTCGATGTGTATTACGGGAAGGCCAATCTTCAGAACCACCGGCTTAATCTGAGCGGGGGTAACGAAAAAGTGCAGTTTGCCCTCATGCTCGGGCAGTTGAACCAGAAGGGAATCCTGGTCGGTACCAATTACAAAAAGACCGATTTTAGAGCCAATATCGATGCCTACTTTCTTAAAAATCAGAAACTTCGGGTGAGTAGCAATATTTCGGGTAACCTGGGGGTGAAAAACGAACCTACCGACCTGTGGAATGCCGAATGGTATGCTACGCTCGCTCCGGTACTCCCGCTGAAAGATGCCAAGGGCAACTGGATGGCGGTAAACGGAGAGCGTAACTACTACGGGGAAATCAAGGAAGGAAGCACGGCCAAGACCAATCGCTACAACCTGAATGCGCAATTGGAAGCCGAATACCGCATTGTGGACGGATTGAGCGCCATGCTCACCTACGGCTACAAAGCGATTACCTCCAAAAGAAATGCTTTTCACGCCAATGTGGCGCTTTACAACAAGGACGGCAGTTTTCGGAACCTTACCTCCGACTTGACGGTGACCAACGAAACCGATGTTCAGACCATGCTGACCTCGCTGCTCAAATACAACAAGACATTCGGCAAGCACGACCTGAGTTTGCTGGCCGGGTATTCCGAGGAGGAGTTTTTGTATGATTGGGAAAGCGGCTTCCGTTCCAAGTTCGTCAATAATACCCAACGCGTGCTGAGCCTGGGAGATGCGTCAACCCAAACCAATAATGCGGGCAGTTATGATCTCGGCCTGCGGTCCTACTTCGGCCGGGTGAATTATGTATTCAATAACAAATACCTGTTCGAAGCGAATATCAGAAGAGATGGGTCGTCGAGGTTTGGAGAAGGTCACAAATGGGGCGTATTTCCATCGTTTTCGGCGGGTTGGGTGATTTCGGAGGAAGGCTTTATGCAAAGCATGAACTGGCTGAGCCTGCTCAAATTGCGGGCTTCTTGGGGGCGGCTTGGCAACCAGAATATCAACAACTACTATAATGGCAGTGATATACTGTCGTCGGGACTGAACTACTCGCTGGGCGGGACATTATACCCGGGCGTGGCCATCACCACCATGACCAACAAGGATATCACCTGGGAGACAGCCGAGCAACGGAACATCGGTATCGACCTGAACCTGAAAAATGGATTTGGTTTAACGCTCGATTACTTCGACAAAAGGACCAAAGACCTTTTGAAAACCATGCCTATCCCGCTCACGATGGCGCTCGGAAACCCGTATGTGAATGCCGGAGAAGTGCAGAACAAAGGGATCGAGGCGGCATTGAGCTACAAGAAATCCTTCTCTAATGGCCTTAAATTCAGTTCCACCGTTGTTTTGACACATATCAAAAACAAAATCACCAGCCTGGAAGTCCCCGAAGACCTTAGCTCACCGAAGGCTACCAAGGTGGGAGCGGCGATCAATTCCTTCTATGGTTACCAGATGGACGGGATTTACCAGCTGTCGGATTTTGACCAGGTGGATGGGAAGTACACACTGAAACCGGGTGTGGTGTCGGTGTCGAACTACTCCGCGCAGCCGGGCGATATCAAATATAAGGACCTTAACGGGGACGGCATTGTCGATATGAACAACGACAGGAAGGTGATCGGCAAGCAGTTTCCGGACCTTGGCTACTCGTGGAAACTCGATTTCGGATGGAAAGGTTTTGACCTCGGAATTTTCCTCCAAGGTGTGCAGGGTATTCAGGGTTATACCTATTACGAGATTGCGACCCCATTCAGCGGGTTTGCCAACCTGGGCGACTGGTGGAAAGGCCGTTGGACGCCCGAAAACCCGTCCGATAAATTCCCCAGACTCACCCTCGATGGTGTCCGTACCAACATTCATTCGTCCTTTTATATGGAGAACGCCGCTTACCTGCGCCTGAAAAACGTAGAGCTGGGTTACAGCATCAGCCCGAAGCTGCTTTCCAAAATAGGGCTTGGATCCGTGCGGGTTTACGGAAATGTTCAGAATGCCTTCACGATAACCAAGTTCAAAGGCTTTGATCCTGAGCAAACAACCGACCAGACGCGCGCGCAGGCGTTTCCGCAGGTACGCGTGCTCACAATGGGTTTAAGTGTTAACTTCTAGATGATCCAAAACATGAAAAATATAGTCACAATAGCAGCTTCCTCCTGCATTCTTTTTTTCCTGTCGGCTTGCTCCGACGACCTGCTCGAAAAAACACCGAAAGACCGGCTGTCGCCCTCGACATTCTACGAGAATGAAGCGCAAGTCAAAATGGGGTTGATAGGCATATACAATGCATTGCAGCCGTCGGCCACGCCCAACCATTTCTATCAGTTCGACTTTATGTCCGACAACGGCTATTGTCAGGACGCATGGCAAGGCTCCAAAGAAGTAGGCGAGTGGCTGACGAATGCATCCAGCTGGGCACCTGCCGCAAAATGGAGCCAGAACTATACGATCATCAGCCGTGCCAATGCATTCATGGCCTCGTTGGAAGCAGCGCCCGTTGGCGACGATATCAAAAAGCAGATGACGGCGGAGGCGAAGTTTTTGAGAGCCTATGCCTATTCGGATCTGATAGCCTACTACGGCGATGTGCCGCTGATACTGGCGGTTCAGACGTTGTCGGAAGCGTATGTAGCAAGGACGCCTAAAAGTGAAGTACTGACCGCTATTTTGGCGGACCTGGACGCGGCTGCGGCCGTTTTGCCCGATACATATGGCGGTACCGATAAGGGCCGTGCCACCAAGGGAGCGGCATTGGCCTACAAAACAAAAGTACTGCTGTATAATGAAAAGTGGACGGAGGCTGCCAGTGCGGCTAAGTCCGTCATGGATCTGGCCAAGTATAGTTTGTTCCCGAGCTATGAAGGCCTTTTTCAGGAGGCAAACGAAAATAGCGCCGAGGTGATTTTTGATATTCAGTATATCAAATCTACGCAATCGCAACCCTGGCCGACCTCAGCCTTGTCGCTCAGCAGCTGGCCCACAGGTAATGTGACCGCGGACATGATCAATTCGTATTACATGACCAGCGGATTGCCCATCACTGCCGCCGCCTCCGGATACAATGCCCAGGACCCGTTTAAAAACAGGGACCCGCGGTTGGCCGCTTCGGTCGTTTTGCCCGGATCTCAGATGGGCTCAGCCGTGTTTATTCCTGCCAACGACCAGGTCCCGTGCGGGGCGCGGCCGCGCAAATACGCCGACCTGGGCGCCGCCGACATTAACAACACATCCCTGAATACGATTCTGATGCGGTATGCCGACATTTACCTGATGCGGGCCGAGGCGCTGATCGAGTCGGGGAGTACGGCCCAGGAGGTGTACGACCTGATCAACGCCGTTCGTGCAAGAGTGAATATGCCCAAAATTGAAAGCGTCGAGGGCAGTGGTCTCAATAGAGCCCAGCTTCGCGCTATTCTGCGCCACGAAAGAAGGGTAGAGTTTTACAATGAAGGAACGCGGTATGCCGATATGCTCCGATGGAAAGACCAATTGCTGGTGCACGATGTGTATGGCTATGACAAATCGAAGCTGTCCGACCCTTCCAATCCTGCCAAATGGGTGTTTACGCAAATCAGGATGGAGACCAGGACTTTCGATGCCGCCAAGGGCTGGCTGTGGCCGGTACCGCAAGCGGATATTCAGATTAACAAAAGCCTGCTGCCCAATAACCCGGGGTACTAAGCGGGATATGCGATCAAACTTATCTTCCACCGGAACGTGGAAGATAAGTTTGTAACCGCAGCGCTTTTAACGCCACCCGAGCCCGGGTGCGACATGTTCTAAAATCGAAGACAATACGTGTACATTGTAATCAACTCCCAATGTATTCGGTATCGTTAAAAGGATGGTATCAGCTTCCTGAATGGCCTCGTCCTGTGCCAGTTCTTTGATGAGCTGGTCCGGTTCAGCGGCGTAGCTTCTGCCGAAGATAGCACGCTTGTCCTGCTCGATCATTCCAATCTTATCGGTTCGGTTGCTTTCCTGCCCGAAGTAATAGCGGTCCTGATCGGTTACCAATGCGAAAATAGACCGGCTCACGGAAACTCTTGGCTCGCGCTCGTGCCCCGCTTTTTTCCAGGCTTCTTTGTACAATCTGATCTGTTCCGCTTGCTGTACGTGAAAAGGCTTGTCGCTTTCATCGTATTTCAGCGTAGAACTTTGCAGGTGCATGCCGTTTTCGGCTGCCCAAACTGCCGTGGCATTGGAAGCGGCACCCCACCAGATACGTTCGCGCAGGCCCTCGGAGTGAGGCTCCAACCGCAGCAAACCCGGCGGGTTGGGAAACATCGGGTACGGATTGGGCTGTGCAAACCCTTCGCCGCTTAGTTTATCCAGAAATTCCAGTGCTTTGCGGCGTCCCATATCGGCGTCGGTTTCCCCTTCGGCCGGTTCGTAGCCAAAGTAGCGCCATCCGTCGATCACCTGTTCCGGCGATCCTCTGCTGATTCCCAGTTGTAATCGCCCTTCCGAAATCAAATCGGCAGCGCCGGCATCCTCTACCATATACATGGGATTCTCGTAACGCATATCGATTACACCCGTCCCAATCTCTATTTTGCTTGTTTTGGCGCCTATGGCCGAAAGCAATGGGAAAGGCGATGCCAGCTGAGCCGCAAAGTGATGTACTCGGAAATATGCACCGTCCAAACCGATTTCTTCGGCTGCGACTGCCAGGTCAATGGATTGAAGCAATGTGTCACTCGCGGTCCGGGCGTTGTACGCCGGATGGTTAGACCAGTGCCCGAACGATAAAAAACCTATCTTCTTCATAACACGTATGTCTTGGTCAAATACCCGATTGGATTTTAAATGGCCTCTCAATCGATTTCAAGGTCGGCAATAATACCATTTTTACGCCCTTCTTGCAAAGCAAATGCAAAACGAGGGGCCGGGCATCCATGGGTTTTGCGCTTTATACATGCTCGGAGAGCTTGTATGTCCAGACGGCTTCACGCGTGTGGTTAATGACATTTTCGGCTACGCTTCCCAGTACAAGGTGCGTCAGGCCCGTATAGCCGTGCGTGGCCATCGCGATCATGGAACCGGGCATGCGGGCAGCGAATTTGAGGACGCCTTTCTCCTCGTTGGGCGCGTGCGTAACGTGCACACTATATTCAGTAAGGGCATAATATTCGGCGAGGTCGCTAAGCATATGGGTCAACGCCTGATCCGTATCCCTTGAATCCGAAGTTTTCACATAGAGCAGGTGCAGGTGTGCACCCAGGAATGATTGCAATGCCCGGATCTGCCATATGAAGCGATGCTGCTGCAAATCAATGGTCGTCGGGAAAACGATGTTGCGGATTTGACTGATTTTTTGGCCCTTATGAATGGAAATAACGGGGACAGGAGCGGTTCTGACAACCTTTTCGGTATTTGAACCTACGATCACTTCCGCGAGCCCGCTACTGCCATTTGTCCCCATCACCACCAAATCGGCCCCGGTTTCATGAATGGTTTTGATGATGACCTGATGGAGCAATCCCTGCTCGACGCGGAAACCAGGCTCCAAGCGTGTTTTCAACTCGCTCCTTACCCGCGCAAAATTCGTGGTGGCCTCGCGCCCCAATTCGGAGAGTATCGAAGCTGACCCGACCGCATACCCCGTAGGATCCAGGCTTTCCAGGTAAACGGGCGTCATATTCACCACATGCAGGGCAATTACCTCACCCCCGGCGGCTTCGGCCAGCTCAATGGCGAACCGGAGTGCGGACATGGAAAGTGCAGAGAAGTCGAAGGGAACAAGGATCTTTTTCATATGCAGGTCGCTTGGAACTAATGGTCATTTGGAACGATGCAAGTTATCGGCAAGCAATTGGATCGGGCATGATGAATAGTACCTTACCGACTGACTTTTCTCATGTTTCGAGCGCCCGTTGTCATCAAATAAGTTTGACGTTGTAGAAGTAGAATAGATATCGCTTGCGAACAATAACGATTGGTAATTAAATAAAAGTTAGTAGTTTGCTTACTGGTTGTAGAATTTTATCTACTATCGATCAGAATTCTAGTGATATCCAAGTGCGGGAGGCTGGTTGAGTACTGGTATTAGTTATACAAAATACACGGTTAGAGGTAAGTTTTACACCAATTTTAGGCATTAGGCCTGAATCCGTAAACTCACAAAACCCTGTTGCTATGCAGAAAATGTTGCTGACGATTAGGGCCAACAGAAGCAATCCTGTGCTGGCCAAAAAGCTTTTTTTGACGATCATTTTTCTCAATGTTATTAGTTTTTTGCCCAAAGCGCACGCCCAGCAGCGCTACCTGGGGCTCAGTCTGGTAAATGAAGGCAACTGGAATAGTATGAAACTGATCGAGCAGGCACATGATGTGGGTTGCAATGCGGTTTTTCTGAGTATGCAGTGGGGAATGGTTAACGGATATATCTCCCGGGTTTTGAAACAACAATACGGAGAAGACTATAATGTATGGCAGATGTACGACGACCAGATCGCCAAGGCGAGGTCGCTGGGCATGAAGATCGGGATTAACGTCGCCGTCAGTACGGGAGATAACGTTACCCACAGCTATTCAGATCGCTACGGCATTAATACAGGGGACGGCTGGCTAAAGGAGGAGCGGATCCTGAATGTCGGATATGACGGCACGGAGGCCGTCTTTCAGAAATATGGCGGGCAGATCAACGGAGTCAATGTGCAGTTCGTGATGACTTCGCTCGCGGCACAATCGACCCGTGACCGGATCGTCGATTTCACCAATAAAGTATTAGAGCGGTATGGCTACCTTCAGGACACGGGCGAATTGCTCTATATCGACCTGATCTACACCCGCAACGGAGAGGGCGAGTACGAGATCGGAACGGACAAATACCACTACGAGCAACCTACTAACCTTCGGGATAACAACAGCCTCTCGGATTACTCGCAGCCGATGGTGAGAGGTTACAGGGCCTGGCTTGCGGCTAAATATGAAAAAATCCAGTCGCTCAACTTCTTATGGGGGACCAACTACCGCTCTTTCAACGAGGTGTCGCCCAAAAGACCGTCGGCCACCACATTCACCCAGCCCGACGGCACCGACTGGTACTTGTACCGGACACAGGTATTGAAGGAGGTAAATACGATTTTCAAGAATACGGTCAAGGCGCACGACAGCCGGATCAAAGCCATATCGCATCATGGTTCGGTGTTTGATAAATTGTCATTGGGAAGAACCACGTTTTCATTTGACGAGATTGCTGCCGAAATGGACGGGATCAAGATCAATGATGACTTCCTTTACGATCACCGGTTCGCTATTGATCTGCTGCGCTCAAATCTTCCCGGAAAGCTGTACATCAACGAGGCCGGATTCAATGCGAGCCTCGGCATTGCCAATTTCATCGCCTACGCTACCGAGAGCTATTCCCATGGTGCGCAGATGGTGAGTTGTATGTTTTTTGAAAACCTGCTGAGTTCGGGCGGAGGACCAGCCGTCCGGCAACTGGCCGACACGTGGGTCAATCAGCCGGTTACGACTCCCACTCCCAGCAATCAGGATAGTTTTACCCTATCGAATATCATTCAGCAGAATGGCTGCGTAACCAACCGTGACAGCTATTCGGGGGATTGCGACGCTTACAAAACCTGGATGGCCGCACGGAATGGCGCCAATGGAGCGCCAGTCAATATATTGCTTAACAATGACCTGAAAGTGGATTGCCAGCTCTCGATCACAGGATCGCCGAGTAACAGCAACCCACGGGTAGGGACGATGATCAACCTGTCGTCGGCCTGCGCGGGAGACTGTTCGGGGCTCACTTACCGCTGGGAGCTCAATGGCACCCAGGTCGGCACCGCCGCTAACCTTACCGACGTAAGAGTATCGTCGGTTCCCGGAACGTACATCTATTCGGTGACCGCCGGCCAGGGTGGCTGTGCGAAAACGAGCGAGGTGGTGGTTACCGTCACGGATGTGTTGCCCGTAACACTGATCGCCTTTAAAGCAACCGCGAGGGAGAACCACGTATCACTCAACTGGTCGACGGCCGAAGAAACCAATTCGAGTCACTTCGAGATCCAGCGCAGCGCAGCCGGAGACAAATGGCACGTGGTGGGAAGCGTTGAAGCGGCGAATGCGAGCCGCGAAAAAATCGACTATGACGCCGTGGACAATGCACCGCTCATTGGGACTAATCTCTACCGCCTGAAAATGGTAGACCACGACAGCACATTTTCATACAGCAAAATAGCACGCGTAGTTTTTGACAGTCCGGATCTGCTCTCATTTTATCCTAATCCGGCTGCCGACCGCCTGCAACTCACCGAAACAGCCCTGAAAAATGCCGCTTCCGTGGAGTTGCTGGATCAAAGCGGCAAAACGGTATTGAAAACCTCTAAGCCGGGTTCGGTTATCAGCATCGGTCATTTGCCTGCCGGCATGTACGTTCTGCAAATCACCGGCCGTGATGATATTGTCACAAGCAGAAAGGTCGCGGTCGGCCGGTAAGCCACACTATTTGCCCCGGTAGCATTTATGGGTGCTACCGGGGCAAATAGCGATTCGGTATTGAGTTTTCCTTATTAATGCTAGTTTTGTGGCTTGCATTGATGGTTTTTAGATGGAACGAATGACGCCACTCCTGTCTGGCAGGTCGCTGAATGATAGCGTCCTGCACCAAACACCTTTTGAGAAATCCTTGCGAAGAAGGCTGCATAAGGTAGGATCAGTCCTGGAACTGATTGAAACGGAGAACGAATATACACCAGCCTCGGCACTGTCTTCTGCCGATGAGCTGCGGCGGCTTATGAACACCTACGAGCGGCTGGACAGCGAGCTCGCCCGGGTGATCACACAATATATAGATGTATCCCTCGTGCGCAAGCGCCTCTTCAAGGGCGAGGAAATGAGCATCAAGCACGTAGCGTATGTGATCAAGACCACGGCAGCCAAAGGCAGGGTCGCGAAAGACGGCTATTCGAAAGAGGTGAAAGAAATTTATGCCGCAATTTCCGTGCAAAACCCGCTGGCACCTCCTTTTGATTTGGCAAGGCCTCATTTTGAAAAAGACCTGGATACGTTCAATTTGTCGTACCAGGTATTGCTCGACAATTTCAAACATCTGATTGCCAGGGTGGGGACTTCCGATGAGTTTGCAGGAATATCTCCTTATTCAGCGGCAACATTGCAGGCGCTCGTGGTACAGGCGGATAACCTGACCCGCGAGATTGCGGTGATCGTTCAGAAAATATTCGTCGTTTATGAAGAGCGGCTGTTGGTTTTCGAGGAAATAAAAGAGAGCTGCCACGCCATCTGCAAACGGTCGCGATTCGTTTTGGGTTCGCATCATGCTGTGTATAAAGAGCTTATAGCCTTGAAGCACGCAATCATGTAGAACAGGACTTAACAATAACTTAATATTAACGACATATCGGAATAATCTTGCCGCCATAGTTTTGTGTCAAAATATTAGACACTGATTATGAGACATTTGGTTACAGCGATTTCCCTCCTTATTTTAACAACAGGCGCTTGTTTTGCGCAATTGGGCTCCATAAAGGGCTCGATCAAAGACGGCAAGAACAACGAAGCGATCATCGGAGCGACCGTTCAGTTGATCGGAACGGCTACCCCGTTCGGCTCCGTGACGGACGTAGAAGGCAACTTCGAAATTCAGAAAGTACCAGCCGGTGCTTATAAAGTACAGATCAGTTATGTATCGTACGCGACAAAAGAAATAGACAACGTTCGCGTCGAAGCAGATAAATCGACGCTCATCACTACCGCGCTGGTTGAGGATAACAAAACCTTGCAGGAAGTGGTTGTGAAAGGACAGCGCCAGACCAATACCGAAGTATCGGTAATCACAGAAATCAAACAGGTACAGCAGATTGCCGTGGGTATTTCAGCACAGCAAATCCAGCGTACGCAAGACCGCGACGCTTCCGCGGTGATCCGCCGCGTGCCCGGTATCTCCATTTTCGACGACCGTTTCATTGTGGTGCGCGGTTTGAACGAGCGTTATAACACGGTGTTGCTCAATGATATTATCACTCCTTCTACTGAGGTAGACACTAAATCCTTTTCCTTTGATTTGATTCCCTCATCGGCGATCGACCGGATGCTGGTTTTCAAATCGGCCTCGGCAGACCTCCCGGGCGACGTAAGTGGTGGTGCTATTAAAATTTACACCAAGACAATTCCTGACGGCAACAGCTTGTCGGTGAATTTCTCGACAGGTTACCGCGCAGGAACTACTTTCAGCTCGGCTACCAGCCACAAGGGCGGTGCATTGGAATTCCTGGGTATCGAGAATGGTACACGTACATTGCCCGACAATTTCCCGAACAGAAGAGGGGTGATCCTGAATGCGCAATCTCCGACCATTATTCAGAAATTTCAGGACCTGCCGGATTACTACGCTCCGAAGCAGATCAACGTATCACCGGATTGGAGAGCAGGTATCAATTTCAGCCGCAGGTTCTACGTCCGCGATATGGAGGTTACCAACACTTCTTATATCAACTATTCTTTCTCACGTATAAACAATACCGTTACTCAGAGCCGTTACAATTTCTCGGGACAGAAAATCGAGGGTTTCAACGATCAATTCTTGCAGGAGAATGCACGTTTGGGTATCATGTCTAACTGGGCATTTATTCTCAATCCGAAAAACAAGATCGAGTTCCGTAACCTGTTCAACCAGATGGGGAACAAGGAAACGGTTGTCCGTGGCGGTGGAAACCTTGAAAATAATCTGGATTACAGCAACGGCGCATTCCGTTACGAAGCCAGAAGCATCTACTCAGGCCAGCTGAGCGGTACACACGAGCTGACGGCGAAATCGAAACTTCGCTGGATCGCCGGTGCAGGTTATACTTACCGTAACGAGCCTGATTTCAGAAGATTCACATCGACGCGTCAGACCGGCACCAACCAGCCGTTCCAGATCAACCTGCAACAATTTGAATCTCCGACCTTGCAGCAGGCAGCACGCTTCTACTCACGCCTCGGCGAGATCGTAGGCACGGGAACCGTTTCCTACGAGCAGCTGATCGGCTCGAAAAAGGATGAGGCGGAGCAACAGGCGAAACTGAACGTAGGTACTTATGTCGAATACAAAGACCGTAAATACTCTGCCCGCTGGTTTGGTATCGTAAACCCGAACCGCGTAGGTGACGAAATCCTGACGCAGACCCCGGAGCAGTTCTTCCAGAACTCGAACCTGGCTTCCGATAAAGTATACTACACCGAAGGAACCAACTTTGATGATAAATACGCGGCACAAAACCTGCTCGCAGCCGGCTACGCATCGTTCTACTGGCCAATCACTGAGCATTTGAATGCAACCGTGGGTTTCCGCGGAGAATACAACCGCCAGCAATTACAGGGCTACGAGCGTGGAGGTGGTATCCAGGTAAATGTTGACCGCCCGGTTTTCACTCCGCTGCCTTCTGTTAACCTGACTTACAAATTCAACGACCGGCACGCGGTAAGAGCGGCATACAGCACGACCGTGAACAGACCTGAGTTCCGCGAGCTGTCGCCAAGTACCTATTACGACTTCAACTTCGACGTGTCGCGTAAAGGAAACCCGAACCTTGTGAATGCGACGATCCAGAACTACGATTTGCGGTACGAGTTCTACCCAAGCAAAAGCGAGCTGATTACCTTGTCGTTGTTCAACAAGACATTCAAAGATCCTATCGAAGCGGCGATCTTCTACAACGGCAGCACCGTGGCTTTCACAGTAGCCAATGCTAAAACGGCTTATGCAAGAGGGGTTGAACTGGAAGTTCGCAAGGCACTATCGAACCCTGATAACGCCACTTTCCTGAGCAAAATGCTCGTGACGTTGAATGCATCGCTCATCACAAGTAATGTAAAAACGAACGTAACCACCGGCAGCTCCGACCGTTACCTGCAAGGGCAATCCCCTTACCTGATCAACGCCGGTTTGTTTTACAACGACGACGAGCGCGGCTTCCAGGTGAATGCGCTGTACAATGTAATTGGCAAGCGGATATTCATCATCGGCGACAATCAGATCAGCGCCAATATCTTCGAAATGTCGCGTAACGTGATCGACCTGAACATTATCAAAACCATCGGCAAGCGCCTCGAAATCCGTGCAAGCATCCAGGATCTGCTCAACCAGCCATTCCGCTTGTACCAGGATACCAACCATGATAACAAAATCGACACTAAAACAGACGGTTTGTATCAGAAATACCGCAGAGGAACTTACTCGATGATTGGCTTGCGCTACACACTTTGATCATAAAAATTAAAAACAAATCAATTAAACATCCTGTTAAATGAAAAAGTTAGCAACTTGGTTATTGGCAATGTCGGTATTGTCCGCATCGTTCGTAGTTGTGTCGTGTAAAACTGATGATGATGGTGAAGATCCGGGCCCAACGGCTCCAGTGGGCGAAACAATTACCGTAAAAGGAACGATTTCGGCTTCGACAACCTGGAAAGCTGCAAACAAATATATTCTTGAAGGTTTCGTATACGTTGACAACGGCGCTGTGTTGACGATCGAGCCGGGAACGATCATCAAAGGCGATAAACTGACAAAAGGTACCCTGATCATCAAGCCGGGTGCGAAAATCATGGCGGAAGGTAGCGCTACCAAGCCTATCGTATTTACTTCTTCTTCTGCAAAAGGCTCACGTAACTACGGCGACTGGGGTGGTATCATTCTCCTCGGGAAAGCACCGGTGAACAAGACTCCGGCCACGATCGAAGGTGAGAACGTTTCCACTTTCGGTGGAACGGATGCGGCCGACAACTCAGGTACTTTGAAATACGTTCGTATCGAGTTCGCAGGTATCGCTTTTGAAACCGATAAAGAGATCAACGGTCTTACTTTCGGCGGCGTAGGTTCTGGAACTACTATCGATTACGTACAGGTTTCATACAGCGGTGACGATGCTTACGAGTGGTTCGGTGGAAGTGTGAATGCAAAACACCTTATCTCTTACCGTACACTGGACGACGATTTCGATACAGACTGGGGTTTCAGCGGAAACGTACAATATGCAATGGCTTTGAGAGACCCGGCTGTGGCTGACCAATGCTCATGCTCGGATTCAAATGGTTTCGAATCTGATAACGACGCTTCCGGATCAGGTGCTTCTCCTAAAACCAGCGCTAAATTCAGCAACGTAAGTATTTTCATCGGACCTGGAAGCCCTAATGCAAAATATCGCTCAGCATTCCGTATCCGCAGAAACTCAGCTGTCAGCATCTACAACTCGGTAGTTTCAGGCGCTTATCCCAAGGGTGGTCTGGAACTTGAAGGTGACTCTACACAAGCTAACTTCAAAGCAGGCCGTTCGGATTACCGCGGATTGGTGTTGACAGGCATGACCAAAGCAATCGTATCGGGTGATACAACTTTGCTGAAAGATGCGGCCCGCAAAAACATGTTCGGTGCAGACATCGCTACTTTGAAACTGGATGCGGCATACAATACGCTTGGCGCAGGTTTGAAAGTACTTCCACAGGCGGGCTCTCCTTTGCTCACAGGCGGTGTTACATTGCCGGCAGGGTTTGAAGCTAACGCTTACATCGGAGCTTTCGGTACCACAGACTGGACAACCGGTTGGACCAACTTCGATCCACAAAATACAGAGTACTAAGATCTTATATAATTGGTGTCAGAATTTCAAAAAAGCCGGGGGCGTTGCTCCCGGCCTTTTTTGTTGCTGGTATCCGGGCGATTTAATCCAATCCCTGCGTAATCGTCCAGGTATGGTCCGGATTCAGCGTGGCATTCATTGAAAAAATGCCGTAGGGAAATTCAATCTTCACGGCATTGATTTCCGCCGGATCCAGTACCTGGCCTTGCTTCACCTCCGCGAACGTTACCCAGTAGTCGAAACGGGGAGAAAACCGGAAATACATGTTGGGCTGCGCCTGTACGGCAAATGCAACCGCGCCCGACATACCTATACCTACACTGGCCTGGTTAATGGCGGTGGTGTTGTCGGACATGATGTTCAGCGAACCCTGCGGATACGCATTTTTCTTGTTGACAAATTTGTAATTACCGTCTTCCTTGGTAAGCGTTATGTCATTGTTTTCCGTTAAACTGGTAGGAGAATTTTCGCCCGCATTAAAAACAACCCCGGGCTTTAAAGCGCCGGTCTTGCCCCAGAAGAAATAGAGCTCCATATTCCAGGAAATGGCCAACTGCGAATGCGGACCAGCTTTTTCCACGCGCCACGCGAGCGGAAAAACATCCGGGTTCGGGCTGTTATGATTTTGCTGGAAAACGCAAAAGCTGCCGGATGAATCGGAATTGTTGACAAAATTGATTGTGAAGGTAGGCATAAGTAACTGAGAGGTTTAAGGTTAATTCAAATGCATAAAGTAACCTGCCTGTCAATCTACTTCTACTTCCTATTAAGCGGGCAAGTAGAAGGTTCTATGTTGCGAGATCGTTTTTTTAAACCGTGTATATTTATCAATTAAGCGGTTAACTAATTTGTTGTCAATAATTTGTGGTTTGTATGAGTGGGATAGTTCGCACACTTTTCCCCAAGTGCCCCGGCGGCCATAGGCATAAAGTCAGCTCAAAGTTGTTTCTTTGTAGCCCAGCGCGCTCCCTTGTGAACCATCGTAATTTCATGGTTTCCGGCGGGTGATAAAAATCGCATGCATGAATCAAATTGACGTTTGTATTAATTACTACGGAAAGCCGTACCACACTGCCGTAACCCTGCTGACACTTTGGAAACATTCTTCCAAACATATTCATAAGATTTACCTGGTCATTGAGAAAATACAGCCGTATTACCAGTACGATGCTATTCCACTGTTAAAGTACTTCCTCAGAGACTTGCCGATCGAGTATGTCTATCCGCAATACTTTTATTATTCCGGTAATCCCGAGGAGTCGTGGCTTTCTGATCCTGAAAAGCGGTATGGCCTCAAATACCAGTACGCGCTCGAAAAGTCCGACAAGGAGTTTTTGTTTATGTCCCATAACGATTGTCTTTACGAAGATGATTTGCTGGGGAAAATGCTGACAAGGGTAAAAGAGGAAACTGCTGCGGGGAATGCTTCAAAGAACGGTGCAGGAACCGTTGCGGGGATTGGGTTGGTGGGCCAATGCTGGAATTGCCCTGCATTTTCCGCCAAACTTTGCGATGGCAGCCGCTTCGAAAACTTCGTGCCCACCAAAGAAGAATTGACAGAGCTCGTGGATACCTACAATCCGCCGCGCGCGCACATACATTACAAACTCATCGACCGGGAAATCATTCACCCGCTGCCTGAATGCCGGCTGAACGAATATGCCTGTCTGATCAATGTGCCGGTTTATCGGAAAAACGTAGTTCCGACCGGGGATATCCTGCCCTTTGGCGGAAGCTGGCACGGTACCGACTGGGGCGCAATCTGGTTCCATTCGCTGTTCAACCGGGGCTACAAGTTTATCAATTTCCCCTTCGAGCCGCATATGCAGCACGCCCCGTTCTCGAACAACGGAAGCGGGCACCGCGCGGATACCGAGTTTGATTTGTATAAAAACTCGGAGGAAGGAGCCAAAATCTACCTGTTGTCCCACAACCTGATTCCGAAGGATATCCCTTTCACGCTGAAATTGGAGCGGCAAGCCATCAGAACCAAACATCAGATCAGAAACTTATTGATCAAATTGAAGGTGAAATTGATGGGTTAATGCGGCTACGGATGGGTATTGATCACCAGTACCCCATTGCCGCCCCGCGCCCCGAATGCGGCGGAACTCCCGTAACGGATCGCTGAGACAGATTTGATATCCCGTACCGTGAGCGAATTGAGGATGGGAATAACGGTATCGGCACCGCTGTAAAAGACCTTGTCGAGCAGGAGCGCGACGGTATTGTCAAAGCTGGCGTTCGCGTTGAGGTTCGCGTTATTCTCGATGAAATGAACTTTGTGCGTGTTGGACGCCGCATCGAAGGTTACCCGCAGGCCGGGAATCTTTTTCAGCAGGTCAAAAACAGTGCCCGAATTGTCGCTTTCACTCACCGGCAGCACATAATCCGGCTTGACCAGGCCATCGCCTGCTTTGTCCCCCGTTTGTAAAAGCCCTTCTTTGTCCAGAAGCGTCTGCTGCGCCTCAATGGCCGGTAGCTTTAAATCAGTAGCCGCGGTTTCTTTCACCTGCCCTGCGTTGGGAAGGAGTGCCACGGGTGTGGGAGGCGCATCGTCCTGGTTTTGGGGTAGGGGATAGTCGATCGGCAGCATATCCGCGAAACCTTCCCGCGCCCACGTGTCGTGAATGGTGATCCCGTTCGGGGCTGCCAGCCAGCCGTTTTCCGTGAATGTGCAGGAAAAGTTGGGTAGCACAATCTGCGAATATTTGAACGGATAATCTAAAAACACCGATGCGCTGTTGTAAAGACGCCGTTGAAAAACCAGCACTGGATACCGCGAATGCAGCACAAAATACCCTTTGTTTTGATCAAAAAAGCAAATGGAATCGGCGGTGACGGGGGTAAAATTGCCGCTGGTCACCTCGCGTTCGAGCGGGATTTTCGTGAGGTAAAACTCGCGGGTGGTTTTCATCGAGAACATTTCAATACCCGCGGCTTCAAGGTTCCTTCTGGAAAGCGAAACCAGGAAATTGCGGAATGAGTCTTTAAATGCAGTTTCTCTGTTGCGGAGCTGCTTTTTCTGTTTGTCAGGATCTTCTGTAAGTAAGGATTCAAAGAATTTATAGCCGGAAAGGAAAGTTTTCCTTCCATTCGATTCGAACTTGCTCATATGGAAGCGGACCCGGTAACCCAGCGCGAAATTGTCTATCACGACCGGCTCGCTGCTTGTCGCTGTCACGCGCCCGCTGGCTTCGTCGAGCCCGAGCGTAATGGATTCGGGGTTCATGATTTTGCATTGCCTCGCAAACGGCGAGTCGCCGAGGAGCCCGTTTAAAAATATCCGCCATTTCCGGTTCCAGTGCTTGTCGCGTTTACCTATGACGACCACTTCGCGGATCACATTGTTCAGGTCGAGCTTGAACACCACCTTCGCGGTGCGCCCGGGTGTAGCCTGTAACTGTTTTACTTCGGGTTTGTAGCCTACAAAAGAGGCAACGAGCTCCACTTTTTTATGTCGCGCAGGTACAGTCAGCTGAAAGTTGCCGGCTTTGTCGGTAGCGGTGCCAATGGAAGTGCTGTTGATGTAAACAGCAACGGATGGTAACGGCTGGCTGTTTTCGCCGTAAACGGTACCCGCGATCTGCCAGGATTGTTCCTGCGAACGGCACGGGGCGCACAGGCTGAGTAAAAGGAGGCAAAGCCAGCCCCATGGCAGTCCGGTACCTGACCATGCACGGGCAATTCGGTAAAATCCGTTATCGAACATACGCCACCGTTTAAGGATACAACTATTAGGATGTAAAATAGTAAACTTGCGTTACAACTGATAGCATCATCCGGATGCACGATACGCGGTTTCCGTTTTACCGAAATGCCTTGTAATTTCGCACTCCGAAACTATAAAGAAAGAGGTAATGGATTTAGATAATGTACTGAAACAGATTGAGTTTATTAAAGAAATTGACAAACTCAAATACATTCAAAGGAAAACCAAACTTTTAAACAGCGACCGGAACGAAAACGACGCCGAACACAGCTGGCACCTGGCGGTAATGGCCGTTGTACTGGCAGGGCATTCCAATGTGCCGGTGGATGTTCTTAAAGTCGTGAAAATGGTCCTGATCCATGACATCGTGGAGATCGACGCGGGCGACACCTTCATTTACGACACCCAAAAAAGCCACACGAATACGGACAACGAGCGGCTCGCAGCGAACCGGATTTTCGGAATACTTCCCGAGGAGCAGGCCAGCGAACTGATCGCCGTTTGGGAAGAGTTCGAAGCGGGCGAGACGAGCGAAGCCAAATTTGCCCGGTCGATGGACCGCCTGGAACCACTCCTGCAAAACAGCTCCAACAATGGCGGCACCTGGCGCGAGTTCGGGGTGAAATACGAAAAAGTGTACGAAAAAAAGAAAGTGATCAAAGAAGGGTCCGAGGCGCTGTGGGCATATGCCGAAGGCGTGATCAATGAAAGTGTAGAAAAGGGGATCCTGGAAAAATAACCGGTTGCTTGCAACGCGCCGGTGGATCCCGGCGGCGCGTTGGTCTACGTTTTCAACGGTTCGTCTACATTATTTTTCCGGGCGCAGGTATTTGGTTTCCTTTGGGTAACATCAAATGCTTTTGTTATGAAAACGCTCAGAAACTTGCTTATAATCACCGTTCTGGTGTTGGTTCTGGTCTGCTTTACCCGCCCTCGCGGGTTCGTTCCGTTCAAGCCCGTGTACACGTGGAAAGAAATCCTCCCCGCAGGAAATGGTTCGCACCAGTACGAATGGAAATCCGGGACATTCCCGATGGGGCTTGTACCGCACGTCGCATTTAATAATGGCAACCTCTGGATGGTAGGCCAGAAAGCATCGTGGTCGTCAGTGGATGGCATTACCTGGACCCGCCACGGGAAGAACGATTGGGGTGAACGCATCTGGTTGACGGGCATTTACTTCGCTGGCAAGCTCTGGCAAACCGGCGGAATGCGCTACCAGGAAAGGGAACTGACAGACGAGCTATGGAGCTCCGGGGACGGTTCTGCGTGGCGAAAAGCAGGCAATGCCGCCTGGGGACCGAGGAAAGGCCATGCATTGGTTGTTTTCAAAAACAAATTGTGGCTTTTCGGCGGTACTTCGAAGGTATCGCGGGATTTCGAATCACTCGAAATGAAAAATGACGTATGGTCATCGCCGGATGGCCTGAAATGGACGCTGGAAACAGCACAGGCACCCTGGTCGCCGCGCGATTTGCCGCACGTGGTCGTCATGCGCGACACCTTGTATATGGTAGGTGCCCAGGGAATAGCCGATGTGTGGCGCTCGGCCGATGGCAAAAACTGGACGCCGCTCACCGCCGAAGCAGGCTGGAAGAGCCGTTACGACATGGGCGTACATGTATTCGACGGCAAGCTGTGGGTATTCGGGGGCCGCGACCTCAATCCCGACCATCACAAAGGCGCATTAAACGACGTATGGTTTTCTTCGAATGGTACCGACTGGTTCCGCCACGCCGAACATGCCCCGTGGAGCGTCCGCAGTGGCGGCAACAGCGTCGTATTCCGGGATCAGTTATGGATTTTCAGCGGCAAGCACACCGGGGCCGATCCGGTTTGGAAAGGCGATGTGTGGGCGCTGCAAAAGCGATAGGGAAACGATGATTGTAGTCTTGTGGTGATATCGGAAAAATTAAATTGAAAACTTTAATCACAATATATGACTAAGAATTAGGGTGTTCCGGCTTTTAACTTCTGAAAGGTGCGTAAAGACAGGAAATCCATGAAGTTACGAGCGAAGAAGTTTGCTTTTTTGAAGTGGGGAAAGTGGGCCGCCGCGGCTTGTGCCGGCATGCTCGTCCTGGCACGCTGCGGCGTAGATAAGCCGGAGGAGGTGGAACTCGCGTTGAAGGAAGTACCCGCGGAGCTGGATTTTAATTATGATGTCAAGCCGATTCTTTCGGATAAATGCTTCGCCTGCCACGGGCCGGACGCTAAAAAGCAAAAGGGCGGGTTGCGGCTGGATACCGAGGAAGGTGCGTACAAAGCGCTGAAAAATGCCCAAAACGGACACGGTAGTAAGCGCCACGCGATTGTCCCCGGTGACCTGGCTGCCAGTGAGGTTTACAACCGGCTTATTTCGCAGGACCCGGATTTAAAGATGCCGCCGCCTGCTTCCAATCTCACATTATCGACCAAAGAAATAGCGGTGCTCACGCGCTGGATCGAACAGGGGGCGAAATACAAGCCGCATTGGTCGTTCATCAAACCTGAAAAGCCGGTGGTTCCCGAACCGAAGCAGGCCGGATGGACCCGCACAGCAATCGATCATTTCATTCTGGCAAAACTGGAAAAGGAAAAACTTTCGCCTTCGTCCGAAGCCAGCCGGGAAGATCTGATCCGCCGGGCGAGTTTCGACCTCACGGGCTTGCCACCGACACTCGCTGAGATCGACGCATTCGTGGCCGATCAGTCGCCCGATGCTTATGCGAAACTGATCGACCGCCTGCTGCAATCGCCGGCTTACGGCGAGCGGATGGCCAGTGAATGGATGGACGTTTCGCGGTATGCCGACAGTGACGGTTATCTCGATGACAAACACCGTGATTTCTCGCCGTGGCGGGACTGGGTGATCAGCGCATTCAATCGCAACATTCCCTACAACCGGTTCGTCACCATGCAATTGGCGGGCGATCTTTTACCCGATAAAACCAAAGAAACTATCCTCGCTACGGCTTTCAACCGCTTGCATAAGAAAAGCTCGGAGGCCGGGATCGTTTTTGAAGAATACCGGGTGGAATATAATGCCGACCGCGTACAGACGCTGGGGCAGGGGATTATGGGGCTCTCGGTGCAATGCGCCCGCTGCCACGACCACAAGTACGACCCGATCAGCCAGGAAGCCTATTATAAAATGTTCGGGCTTTTCAACAGCACCAACGAAACCGGAAGCCCCGTTTATGGTCCCGATCAGACGCCCGGCCCTGCATTGCTGCTCACCAGCAAGGAAAATGAAGAAATGCTCCGTTTTTTCGACCGGAAAATCACGGGACTCAGCAACCGGCTCGCTCATGTCCAGGACAATTCGGACGAAGATCTGCGAAAGTGGCGGAATGCCGGTGTGCTATCTGAAAAGCTGCTCGATCAGAAGCTCCGCGAGGGAATGGTGGCCTATTATCCTTTCGAAAAGGCCGTGATAACCGCTGACGGCAAGACGGTCATGCCCAATGTACTCAATGCTAAGCAGCTGGCGCAATGCAACGAAATCATTCTGAAACCCGGCGTGAAGGGCAATGCCTATTTCGTGTCGGACTATAATTCCATCAAACTAGGCAACAATATCGGCTGGCATGAACGGACCGAGCCGTTTTCGGTGGAATTGTGGATCAACCCGAACACGGTGTATCCGGACGCCGGTATTTTTTACCATTGCGAAGACCTGCGTCTGGGCTACAAAGGCTATTCGTTGCGGCTCGCCAACAATAAGTTACAGTTCATCATCGCACATTCTTACCCGCAAAATGCCATCCAGGTAAGTACCCTCGCGCCGGTACCCGTGAAGCAATGGACGAAGGTTACCGTCACCTACGACGGTACCAGCAAGGCCTCCGGAGCGAAAATTTATGTGAACGGGGAAGCCGCGAAAACCGGGGTCGATTTTGATAACCTGTACAAGGGTATTTTGTATGAAAAGGATATTCATACCTACGGCTTCCAGGGATTTATGGTCGGGCAGCGCAACCTGCTCATTCCTTTTAAAGATGGTGGGATCGACGAGTTGAAAATCTATGACAAATCGCTGACTGCCCTTGAAGTTTTATATAACCATAACCCGAAAAAGGCTGTTGAGATGCTGAAAATGCAGGTTTCGGCTAATCGGCAAGCGATGGTGAAGGAGTTTTACAATGTGCATTTCAATGCAAAAGCGCAAATGCTGCGCGATAGCCTTAAAGTGCGCATGGATGAGCAAAACAAGCTGATCAACAGCGTTCCCGAACTGATGGTGATGGGGGACCTTCCCAAACCGCGGCCCACCTACCTGCTTACGCGCGGGGCATACAACGCGCCCGGCAAGCAGGTGACGCCCGGTGCACTGGATGCGGTAATGCCGTTCGAAGGGAAGTTTCCGCAAAACAGACTGGGCCTTGCGCGCTGGCTTTTCGACAAAAACAACCCGCTCACCGCACGGGTGTTTGTGAACCGCGTTTGGCAAATGCATTTCGGGAACGGCATTGTGCGCTCTTCGGCCGACTTCGGTAACCAGGGTAACCTGCCGTCGCATCCCGAACTCCTAGATTGGCTGGCTGTCGATTTCATGGAATCCGGTTGGAATATCAAAAGGCTGCACAAGCTCATCATGCTTTCGGCCACCTATCGGCAAACGTCCAGAGCTACACCGCAACTGCTTGAAAAAGACCCGGATAATGCATTGCTGGCGAGAGGCGCCCGCTTCCGTTTTACTGCCGAAATGATACGGGACAACTCGCTCGCGATCAGTGGATTGCTGGTGAGCAAAATTGGCGGTAAAAGCGTTTATCCCTACCAGCCCGCGGGCCTATGGGACGAGCTGAGCGATAAGGTATGGCGCTACAAATACCAGCAGGAGCCGGGCGAAGGATTGTACCGCCGGAGCCTCTACACGATCTGGAAACGGACTTCCCCGCCGCCGTCGATGCTGATCTTCGATGCGCCCGAACGCGGCGAATGCGTCGTGAAACGTCGGGCTACTGCCACGCCTTTACAGGCATTGGTGCTGCTCAACGACCCGCAGTATGTGGAGGCCGCCAGGGCATTGGCCGAGAAAGTGCTGCATACCTGTAAAGCGGGAGGTCAGGAAGCAACGGGATTGGCATTCAGGCTGATAACCGGCAGGGAGCCCGACAAGGCGGAGCAGCGGATACTCGGTGCGTTTTATGCCGATGAACTGAAACGTTTCCGCGCGAAGCCCGCGCAGGCGCTCGAATACCTGCGCACAGGCGAGCGCAAGTGGGACACAACGCTGCAACCGGCGGAAATAGCCGCCCTCGCGACCGTTTCCAGTTCGATTATGAATACCGACGAGGGGCATACCCGCAAATAATAAGGTTATGGAAGATCTGAAAAAGGTATTAACACAACTCAACCGCCGGGATTTTCTCACGAAGGCCGGCCTCGGTTTCGGCTCCATCGCGCTTTCGAGCATTTTGCAGGCCGGTACCTCGCCCGGCGCACGGAGGGAGGATACAGGTGGCGCTGAATCGGCTGTGGCGCCGTTTGTGCGCGGACCGCATTTTTCTCCGAAGGCGAAGCGGATCATTTACCTGTTCCAAAGCGGTGGGCCATCGCAGCTGGAAACATTTGATTACAAGCCTGCATTGGTCAAATGGCATGGCCAGGAAATCCCGGATTCGATTAAGTCGACGCAGCGGAATTCGGGGATGGTAGCAGGGCAGTCGACTTTCCCGCTCGTTAAATCGATTTATGATTTTAAGCAATACGGGCAATCGGGCGCGTGGGTGAGCGAGCTTTTGCCTTATACCGCGGGTATCGTGGACGATTTGTGCATTGTCAAATCGGTGTTTACGGAGGCTATCAACCACGAGCCGGCGGTGATGTTCGTGCAAACCGGTTCGCAGCAAAGCGGACGGCCGTCGATGGGGTCATGGCTGAGCTATGGGCTGGGATCTGACAATCAGAACCTTCCGCATTTTATGGTGTTAATTTCCAAGGGCGTCAGCGGTGACCAGCCATTGAGCACGGCTGCCTGGGCCAATGGTTTCCTGGCATCGCACCACCAGGGGGTGCAGCTGAGGGCGGGGAAGGACCCGGTGCTGTATTTGCAAAACCCGTACGGCGTGCATAAAGAAGACCGTCGGCGCGCGCTCGACCGCATTAAGGAACTGAATGAGCACCAGTTTACGCTTTGGGGTGACCCGGAAATACAATCGAAGATCAGCCAGTATGAAATGGCTTATAAAATGCAGACGTCCGTGCCCGACGCCGTGGATACGTCCGATGAGCCCGATTATATCTATAAAATGTACGGCGAAGATGCCCGAAAGCCGGGAACGTTCGCTGCAAACTGCCTGCTCGCGCGCCGCATGGCCGAGCGCGACGTAAAATTCATTCAGCTTTATCATATGGGCTGGGACCAGCACGGAGATTTGCCCAAAAACATTGCAAAACAGGCCAGGGACGTCGACCAGGCGTCGGCTGCATTGGTGAAAGACCTCAAACAGCGTGGATTGCTGGAAGATACGCTCGTGGTTTGGGGCGGGGAATTCGGCCGCACGAGCTTTTCGCAAGGCAAGCTCACCGCCGATAATTACGGCCGCGACCATCACCCCGGCTGTTTTTCGATGTGGATGACCGGCGGAGGTATTAAAACCGGGCAGGTGTACGGTGAAACCGATGAATTCAGCTACAATGTCGTGAAGGATGGCGTGCATGTGCATGATTTCCAGGCCACTTTGCTGCACCTCTTCGGGCTGGACCATGAGAAGCTGGTATTCAAGCATCAGGGACGGCGGTACCGGCTTACCGATGTGCACGGCAAGGTGATCAACGGGCTGATCGCCTGACGAACTTTATCGGTTTAAGTAAATATCCTGCCAAAACTGCTTCCAGTTGGTGACTATTGATGTTCCCATGAAACCAACATTCCGATTCGTGGCCCTGGCATTGTTGCTGGGAAGCCATTTGCTTTCCGCGCAGGACCATTCGATCAAGATTACGAAGCGTTACCTGAACCTCCCCGTATCACAAGCTGAAAACCGTGGTACAATGCAGTTTAAGGTGAATGGCAAACTGGAACGCTCGTTCAAAATAAGACTGGCCTCCGGGAATCCCGACTACTGGGTGTTTTGTGATATGGGGGCCTTGCAGGGGCAAACAATTGCGATCAGCTACGACGGCAAGGCGGATGGCCTGCTGAAAATCTCGCAGGACGATCATATTGTGGGGGAAGATTCGATGTACCATGAGCAGAACCGTCCGCAATACCACTTTACCACCCGTCGCGGATGGATCAACGATCCAAACGGTATGATCTTCTACGAAGGGGAGTACCACCTTTTTTACCAGCATAACCCTTACGAGCGCGAATGGGAGAACATGTCGTGGGGGCATGCCGTGAGCAAGGATATGGTACACTGGCAGGAACTGCCTACCGCCCTGTCACCGGATTCGATGGGTACCATGTTTTCCGGCTCCACCGTGATCGACTATGAGAATACCGCCGGTTTCAACAAAGGGAATACACCAGCGATGGTCGCTTTTTTTACGGTTGATAACCCGGAAAAGCAGGTACAATGCATGGCTTACAGTCTCGACAAAGGCCGTACCTGGACCAAATACAGTAAAAATCCGCTGATCGATTCCAAAGCCAAATGGAACAGCAAAGACACGCGCGATCCGCGGGTGTTTTGGTATAAGCCTTCGAAGCATTGGGTAATGGTGCTGAATGAGCGTGACGGCCATTCTATTTATACCTCCAAAAACCTGAAAGACTGGCAGTTTCAAAGCCATCTCACCGGCTTTTGGGAATGCCCCGACCTATTTGAACTGCCGGTGGATGGTAATAAAAACAAAACCAAATGGGTGATGTACGGCGCTTCGGCCAGCTACATGATCGGCTCATTTGATGGGAAAACCTTTAAGCCGGAATCGGGAAAGCATTACTATACGACCGGCAGTATTTACGCCGCGCAAACTTTCACCAACATGCCCGAAACCGATCCGCGCCGCATTCAGATCGGCTGGGGCCGGGTGTCGCATGCCGGAATGCCGTTCAATGGTATGATGCTGCTCCCTACCGAACTGCAACTCAGGACTACCAAAGATGGTCTGCGGCTGACCAGCAGGCCCGTGAAGGAGACTGAACAGCTTTTCAGCAGCATCGGGAAATGGTCGTCGCTAACGGAGCCGGAAGCGAATGCGAAACTGAAATCGCTTCCCTCGCCCGATCAATTTCGCATTAAAACGACAATTAAACTCTCGCACGCGACCAGCGCAGGACTTTCGCTTCTCGGTCAGCGAATACTGGATTACGACATGAATTCCAACCTGGTCAACGGTGTGTTTTACTCACCTGATGATATGACCAGCATGGAAATCACTGCCGATATTTATGTAGACCGCACGACTGTCGAGGTATTTATCGATCATGGGGCATATTCCTACTCGCTGCAACGAAAACCCGACGCACGTGCGAAAGAGACGCTGAACTTCTGGGGGAACCGGATCGAGGTGAAGAACCTGGAAATTTATACTGCCGAGTCGGCCTGGAAATAAGGGGCCTTGTTTTCGATCCGCCAGCCGCCGCTTTGCTGCTGGATTTGATGCAGCCGGTGGTACAAGCCTTGCTTTTGCATGAGTGCCTCGTGATCGCCCCGTTCTTCAATGCGGCCGTCGTTAAGCACAATGATCTGGTCTGCATGGCGGACAGTGGCGAGCTTGTGCGCGACCACGATGACCGTTTTGTCCTTCACCAATTCCTGGATCGCCTGTTGAATGTAAATTTCGTTCTCCGGGTCCAGCGAGGCGGTAGCCTCGTCGAGCAAAACGATCGGAGCGTTTTTGAGCAGTGCACGGGCAATGCTGATGCGCTGTTTTTGCCCGCCGGATAGCTGGTTGCCGCCTTCGCCGACGCGTGCATTCAGTCCGTCGGGCATTTCCCAGGCGAAATCCATCACCCGGGCCTTCTCTGCCGCGTCGAGCACTTCGGCCTCGCTGGCGTCGGGGCGGCCGAAGTGGATGTTATTGTAAATTGTGTCATCAAACAAATATACCTCCTGGAATACCTCGCTCACGAGCGCGCACACGTCGTCGGGGCGCATATCCTGCACATTCACGCCGCCTATGCGGATGCTGCCCGATCGTACGTCCCAGAAGCGGGCGATTAACGAGGTAATCGTCGTCTTTCCGGAACCCGAAGGCCCTACCAGCGCGGTCATACTCTTTTCCGCCACCGAGAACGAGAGGTTTTGGAGCACATCCCGGCCATTGCGGTAAGCGAAACCGACATTTTCGAATTGAATATCAAAGTTCACAGGCCGCAACTCCCGCCCGGATGCCTGCACAGGTGTGCGCAGGAGCGTGACGATCCGATCGAGGCTGATGTTCATGTAGCGGAGGATCACGTAGTCGACCAGCAGTATTTTGATGGGCTCGAACAGCCTGTAACCGACGATCAGAAATGTAATGAGTACGGGAACAGGCAGGCTGCCGGCGACCAGGTAGGTAAGCGCCAGGCTGACCATCAGCAAAAAGCTTAGTTCGAGTACTAACCCGGCTGTGAGGACGAAAGGGCCCGGGATAGCCTCTGTTCTAATGCTGGCCTTGCGGAAATCGTCCAATGCTTTTTGTAGCGTGGAGAATCGCTCGCCGGTCATGCCGAAGGACTTGATATGCCGGATACCCTGGACGTATTCCAGAAAGCGGGCACCGGTTTCGTTGCGGGCCTGTACGTGGTGATGGCCCTGCTTCACGACGAGATAGTCCGAAATGCGGATCAGCACCCAGGCCAGCGGCAATGCTGCGAGCAGCACCAGCGCGAGGCGCCAGTCGGTGACAAGCAAAAAGGCCGATACGATAATTGTTGCAAAAACAGCCCCGGCCATATTGCCGACGGTATGGCCGAAAATCAGTTCAAAATTGGCCACATCCTGCAAAACTACCGAGGCCAGCTCACCCGGGTCGCGTTGTTTGAAGGTACCCATCGAAATACGCTGCAAATGATTACCCAACGCCATGCGCAGGTTGGTGGAGAGGGTATAGGTCATATCGTTGCTGCGGATGATGGTTTTGACCGAAACAAAAAATTGTCCGGCGATGCATACCACCATGATACCGACATAGGTCCAGAGCTTTTCCCGATCAGGCGCAGGCGAGAACAGCTCCTGGATAATGAGCAGCAGGAAGCCCGTCGGTACGGCTATGAAGAGGCTGTGTACGAGTTCAAGCAAAATGCTTTTCCGTACAATTGCGGGTGCGGTCCTGAATGTATAAATGAGGTTGCGGATCATCTTTTTGTTATTAGTTTTCCTATTTTGGAACGGTCGTTCATGAATTCAATGCAAACTCGCCTGCGCGGGTGTGTGCGTGCCACATACCTGTGTACATGGGGCATTCGGCGAGGAGCTCGTCGTGGGTACCCTTGGCTACCACCGCACCTTGCCGCATGACCACGATCTGGTCGCAGGCAGTAATGGTACTGAGCCGGTGGGCGATCACGATTACGGTCTTATTGGAAATCAGTTTATTGAGAGCGGCCTGAATGAGGGACTCGTTCTCGGGGTCGCTGAACGCTGTGGCTTCGTCGAGTACGAGAATGGGCGCGTCTTTGAGAATGGCCCGCGCGAGCTGGATGCGCTGTTGCTCGCCCCCGCTGAGGTGTGCACCCGAATGCCCCCACGGCGTGTAGTAGCCGAATGGCATTTTTTCGATAAAGGTGTGGCATTGCGCGGCTTTGGCAGCCTGGATCACTTCGTCTTTCGTTTTATCCATCCCCATACGGATGTTCTCAAAAATGCTTTGCTCGAACATGAAACTGTCCTGGAACACGAATGCAATGTTTCGCATGAGCTCTTCCGGCCGGACGTTGCGGATATTCTGCCGGCCGATCAGGATCGCACCGCTATCGACGTCCCAGAAACGCGCTATCAATTGCGCGGCCGTCGACTTGCCCGAGCCCGAAGGCCCAACCAGCGCGGTGATGGTGCCCTGCGGGACGTCGAAACTGACGTCGTCCAGGGCATACTGGTGTTTTTGATAACCGAATGAGACGTTTTTGAACCGTATACTGAAATCATCGTCCAAATATGCCTCACCTTCCGTTTCCTGTTCCTGGCCAAACAGGATGTCATCGAGCCGCTTCACGCCGTGGTTGATAACCGAAATTTGCGGGCCCAGCGTGCTGAGCGCAAAAAGCGGCCGGATATAACCAACGCCGAGAATGAGGAAAAGGAAGAGGGTGGATAGCGTAATGCCGTGGGAGAAATACAAATAGAGCCCCACGGCGAGTACCGGCAATGTGGCATTGCTGATAAAGCTGATAAATATCCCGAATGCGGGTGATGCGGTGCTGTTGTAGGCAATCACCATTTGCTTGAAGCGGCGCACAACCTGGCTGTACTTATCGAAGCGTTCGGCATTATGCCCGAATATTTTGATCACAGGCATCGCCCGGACGAACTCGACAATCCCCGCATTCATCGATTCCAGCGAACTGTGATACTCTGTGAGCAGTGCTTTGAATTTCTTGCCAAACATAAAAGGCATCATCACCGCCAGCATGATGATGGGGATGCAGCTCGTGAGCGCCAGCTGCCAGTTCACGGTAAACAAATAACCGAGCGTGACTGCCGGCAATGCCACGCCTTTGACGAGGTCGGGAATGCTGTGGGCAATGAAGTTCTCGATGCGCTCCACATCGTCGGCGAGGATTTTCTTCAATGCTCCCGAGTTCGACTGATTGATGAAACCCAGCGGCAGCTTCCCGAGCTTATCCGCCATTTGCCGGCGCAGCTCATACAGGATGTTGAATGCCGCCACGTGCGAAACCATTCCCGACGCATACAGCAGTACATAGGCGGCAATCGCCGCAAATACCGACCGGTAAATGTAGAGTTTCACCAACCCTATTTCCATCGGTGTCGACAGCAGCGCATCGATAACGGAATACACCAGTGCGTAGGGAACGATCGAAAGCAGCGCATGCGCCACCGCCAGCACACCGGCGATGATCAGCAGGTTTCGTTTCGTGCCCGCGATTTCCAAAAGCCGGGCAATGCCGCTTTTAGGTTGATTTTCATGGCTCATAAAATTGAATTAAAATGGAAGCTTGTTGATAAAGTGGCCTGAACCGTCGTAGTTTTGGTCAAAGGTGCGGCCATTCCGCGGAAGCGCTTTTACATAATCCGGATAGCTTTTAACACGAAAGGGATTATTATGGGAATGAGTATTTGTCACAATGAAGGTCCGTGGGTGGAACTGCGGGCACTGGATGGCGCCGAATATCTGGAGCAGCCGAACCTCGGCCTGGCACTCGTTACGGAGCACCGGCAAAAACACAGCTTTTTCTTCGGCGACGCGGAGATGGTAGAGATCAATTTGCCGGATATTTACATTGTGTACGGGGATATCGCCCTGAAAAAGCACCGCCTCCGGTTCAGGTCAACCGACGCTCCCGATTATGTGGAGCTGCATTTCAGCATTTCAGGTAGCGGGCGGCTCGAAAACTTCATCAGCGGACGGTCCTACCGGTTCAGTTCACAGGAACATAATATCATCTACGAGCCGGCGTTCGACGGCACGGGCCAGTTCAACGAGAGCGGCGGGTATAAATTTCTGGAACTGCATTTCAAGAAAGAGTACTTCATCAGGGCCCTCTCCGGAAACGGCGAGGTGATCGACCGGTTCTGCGAGCACGTGGCCGCAGGACGCTTCGCGACTTTGTCGGAGCATAATATGGCCATCACGCACGAAATCCGCCAATGCGTGTCGGATATTATCAATTGCAATTTCAAAGGAAGTCTGAAAGCGCTTTTCCTCCATGCGAAATGCCTGGAACTGCTCACCTTGCAGGCCAGGGCGAGCCAGGCGTTCGGCAGGGACCGGGGGCAATCAGTATTAAAATCCAGGTACGACATCGATTCCATCCACCACGCGAAGGACCTGCTGCTAGCCAACGCCGATCGGCCCCTGTCGTTACAGGAGCTGGCCAGGCAGGTAGGGATCAACGAATTTAAGCTCAAAAATGGGTTCAAAGAGCTTTTTCAAACCACGGTTTTCGGCTATCTGAGCGACGTGAAGCTGCACAAAGCGAAGCAGCAGCTGCTGGAAGGTGTCCCGATCAAAAGTGTGGCGGAAGCGCTGGGATATTCTTCGGTGCAACATTTCAGCAATGCTTTCCGGAAGAAATTCGGGGTGTCGCCGGGGAAATCCGTTGCCCTTTCCGGTAAGCTCTACTAAAAGCTCAGTTTTCAGCCAAAGTAGTGCCGGTCAGTTTGATTTTGTAAGGCCATTGCTCCTCCTTTTGCTGTGTAGCTTGTCTGCCAAATGCAACGGGCCAATGCTCGGCAGGCGCGCCGCTGATCACCAGCCAGAGGTATTGCGTGTCTTTGGGGAGTTTGAAAGTAGCCTTGCCCTTAGCCCCGCGCGTGGCTTTTCCGTAAACGCGTTTGCCGTCTTTGGTATATGCCATAAAACCGTAGCGCCAGCCGGCCTTTTCGGTTTTTACATCGCTGTAACCTTTGGCACCGGCAATGCCTTCGAAATCGACAGTTACTGAATTGCCGGACGTGGGAACTGCCAGCTGAATGCCGTTGTACCCGTAATTTTGCGGCGCATTGAGCGAATCGACCTGGTACCAGCCGTTTTCAACAGCGGTAAGTTTCGTGAAATGTTTGTTGGCGTAAGGCGCCGCTACCTTTTCGACCCGTTTCAAATCCCAGGTCATAAACCGGCTGGCGGCTTCAAACATTTCGTCGTTGAATGCGTCCTGGCTGAGGTTGTTGAGCCTTTTGTAGGTCATTACCGGATCTTCGCCTTCCTGCGTGGAGCGGCATAATGTGCCGAAAAACGCTTGGCCGTGCTTCTCCGACCAATATTCCAGCACATAGGGCGAGTGGTACATATTCTGGGGATGCAAAAACGCGAAATGGGTCTTTTTGAGGTAGCTGACGAAATGGTAATTCTCGAAAGTCATCCATTCGGGATAAACCTGCCAGAGCATATACTGCGCCGACATTTCCATCACCGGCCCGCGTGGCCCTGCCTGCGCATCTGCCCGCGACATGTACTGGAATGCGTGCCCGAGCTCGTGTGCGAGCGCGCCGTAAGGAGCTTTGGACATCCGTACCGCCGGCGTCCACAAGATCCCGATCTTGTTCTCGACGCCCCCGCCGAAGGCGGTTTGCTCCTTGCCGCCGATCACGTACAAAATCATCTTGTATTGGTCGGTGAGTGACTTGCCTTTTTGAACAATTTTCAGATCATTGACATAGTAATCATAGAACCGTTCGCATTCCCGCAATGCATTCCGGACGTCGAAGCGGCGGGTTGAATCCGGATTGGCCATCGGATCATTACCAAACTCTTTATGCCAGAAGATGGCGATATTATCCGATTGCACCATGCGTTTGTAGCTGAACTCGCTCTCGTCGCTGTTGTAATCGTTGCCGTCGGGCACCCGCATAGCCTTGGCGGGAATGTAAAGTTCTTTGGTTTGTGCGTAGCTGTGCGCCTGGGCAAGGAATAGGAGTATTCCAATGGATGCGAATGTCAGGAAGTGGTGACGTTTCATGACCGGCTGGCTTGAAGTTCAGGATTGATACCGCAAAGTATATCCTTTCAGATACACTTGCCCGATCTTGCGCCCTGTATGCTAAAATAGGTAATGAGGTGGTTAATATCCACCAAGTTAGGCTTGCGGGTCAGGGGTGGTCATGTGTAGTCAAGTGTGGTCATGTGTAGTCAGGTGTAGTCATGCGTGGTCAGTTGTGGTCAAGTGTGGTCATTGGTAGTCATTGGTAGTCATGCGTGGTCAAGTGCGGTCATTGGTAGTCATGTGTAGTCATGACAACTCTTGACCAGACCTGACAATTCCTGACCACACATGACTTCACCTGACCAGACATGACAATTCCTGACCACACATGACTTCACCTGACCAGACCTGACAATTCCTGACCACACATGACTTCACCTGACCAGACCTGACAATTCCTGACCACATCTGACCACGATTTAATTCCGGTAAACCAGATTCCCGCGGTGTACCAGCGCCTTCACGGGCGAAATACGCGCAACAGCCTCGGCCGAGCAACTCGCATCTACCAACACCAAACTCGCTTCGTCACCGGCCTTGGGCCATTGCTGTTTTCCTTTTTCGTCGAGCGGCAGGATACCACATGTAGCCAGTTTGAGGCAGCGTGAGAGGTCCAGTTCCGTCGACTGGCCGTAAAGCTGCGCCATCAGGTTCGATTTCTGCAACACGCTCCCGGACCCGAATGTGTTCCAATGGTCCACAATGCTGTCGTTACCGGTCATGACGGTTACGCCATGGCGATAGAGGGTAGGAATGGGCATAATGGTACTGCCAAACGGAATGGTCGAAACCACGCCTACACGTGCATGCGCGAGTTTTTCAGATACTTCTTCCAGTTTCGGTTTTTCGAGCCGCGCGAGCACGAAACAATGGCTTAGGAATGTTTTGCCGGCCAGTGCAGGGTTTTCGATGACCTTCTGCGTCAGGTACTCGACCGTTTTCAAACCCGGCTCACCGCCTTCATGCAGGTGAATATCAATGCCCTTGCCGTGATCAAGCGCGAGTTGAACGATGAAATCGATCTGTTTCTCGACGCTACCGTCGATGGCATTCGGGTCGAGACCGCCGATGAAGTCGATATCCATCGCGGCGGCTTCCTTCATCCATTGCTCTGAATGCGAATAGAAAACCCCGTGCTGCGGAAAAGCGACGAGCTCTGCCCCGAAACTGTCTTTCTTATTTTCAATTGCTTTTTGCAGGTTCTTCAACGAATCCAGCTTCGAAGTCGGCTCGATATTGACATGGCTTCGCGCGAAATTGGTTCCCTTCGATTGCAGCAGCTCGATGAGCTTTTCGGCACGGTAAGTCGAGGTTTTGAGCATTTCGGGCAAAGCTTTCTGCTCGAATGCGATCATATCCTTCACCGAACGGTTTTTCGCGGACCGCGCTTTCCACGGGCCGCCGTAATAGGTCTTGTCCAAATGAATATGCATATCCCTGAACGCCGGCAGCATCAGCTGGCCTTTGGCGTCGGTCGCATCGGCTTTGGGATCGTTGGGCAGCACAGCCTTAATCTTCCCGCCTTCGATCTCTACCCGGAAAAGTCCCGTTTCGGTAGCGATCACCTCGTCGTCCTCATACACAAAACCCGTTTCCAGCCGCACGTTTTTCAGCATCCATTTCTTCACAGGTTTGCTGCCTGTTTCTGTCGGTTGCGCCGCGCCGGAAGCGAATGCCCCTGCTTTTTTGACGAGTATTTCGCCTGCCAGCAACAGACCGGAACTTTGGATGAACGTTTTGCGGGAAATGGATTCCATGTGCCTGGGATTAAGGTTTATGCAAAGTTAACCCCGGCGGCGCGTTCAAACGATGCGCTATTTATGCCAAAACTTGTAGGATTTATAACGAATTCCGAAAGGCGCGGGGTGACAAACCCGTCTGGGCCTTGAAGAAGTTGGAAAAATGAGGAAGGTCGCTGAAACCGAGTTCAAAAGCGATCTCCTTTGCCGATTGCCCTGAAACCAGCAGCAAGCGCTTCGCTTCCAGGCCCACTCGGTTATGGATGAGGAATGTGGCTGGAACGTGTAAGTGTCTTTTACAGAGAATATTAAGGTAGTTTGGGGAGATGTTTAGTTGGTCGGCATAGAATGCGACGGTTTTGTGGGTCTTGAAATGGGCATCCACCAGCGCGTGGTATTTGAAAAGGATCGGGTTAGCGCGATAAGTGCCGATATCCTCGTAAATGCGCTCGGCCTCGCGGCTTACAAGCTGCAAAGCCACCCGGCTGCGAAGTTGTACCATATCCCAATCCACCAAAGCGGTATCCAGCTCGCCTTCCAGGGCTTCCAGCTCATAGCATAATGCCTCGAAAACCGCACGCGGCAGATCGATCACCTGGTGGTTCCGGTAGGATATAAACGACAACCGCAGAAAGTTGGAAGAAGTCTCGAAAGCACGGCGCCCGACCATCAGCTGAAATCCCGACGTCGCCTCATCGAGTTCCCAGCGGTGTACCTGGCCGGGAAACAGCAAATGCACCTGTCCGTTGGCAACAGGGTAATCGACGAAGTCGATCGAATGCGTTCCGCCGCCCTGCTTCACGACGAATAGCATGAAGAAATCGTGCTTGTGCGGCTTGTCGATCCGGCTTTTACCATCGATCTCATGGCGCAAAAGCTTGTAACCCGATTCCGCAGAAGAGTCGAAAGCATCAATGCCAAGGGTTGGAAACGCCGGTTTAGTATTCATAGGTTGAAATTACAAAAAATGCCGCAAGGGGGTTCCCGGTTCTTATTGTAAGGTCAAAGGAGGCATTTTGCAGGTGGCATCAGTCGGGGAACTATTTGAAACTAAAATTTCTTAAAATATAAAACTATTAAATTGGTAGACTAAATAGTTTAATTAACTTTGCGCACCAGCCACCACCAAAATTGCGAATCCTGATGCGCCGCGGATAGCCCCGGCGCAGGAAAGGGTATGTGTCACTTAACAAACACCTGAAAATGAAAAGGCCTATTTATCAACTACTGGTGCTGGCGGCGGCATGGGTGCTGTTGGCATTTGCTGCAACCGACAACACTTACGAAGAGCAGATCCGCGACTGGCATCAGAAACGCGTCGAGAGCCTGAAGGCGGAATCGGGCTGGCTGAACCTGGCCGGGCTGTTCTGGCTGAAAGAGGGAAGCAATACTTTCGGCAGCGCAGAGCAGAATGATATCCTTTTTCCGGAAGGCAAAAGCAATGCGGTGTTGGGTGAATTTGTGCTTCAAAACGACAAAATAACGCTCAAAGCGAAGCCCGACGCGCAAATTTTCAATGGCGACCAGCCTGTGACGGAGCTGGATATTTTCCCCGACGGCAAGCCCGTTACCTTGAAACACGGCCCGCTGCGTTGGTTTGTGATCAAGCGCGGTGAGAAGTATGCGATCCGCCTGCGCGACCTGGAGGGCGAATACCTGAAAGGTTTTACAGGTATTGAAAGATACCCCGTGCAGGAAAAATGGCGGGTAAGGGCGCGTTTTGTGCCTACTCAGGGCCGCACAGTGTCGATTACCGATATTACCGGCCGTACCGACAGCCAGGTCTCGCCCGGCAAACTCGTGTTCACGGTCGATGGCAAGGAGTACAACCTCGACGCCGTGGGCAAGCCCGAAAGCCTGTTCATCATCTTCGCCGACCAGACCAACAAGCACGAAACTTACGGTTCGGGCCGCTTTCTGTATTCTTCCGTCGAGGCTGACGGTACCGCATGGCTGGATTTCAATAAAGCCATCAACCCGCCCTGTGCATTTTCTCCCTACGCTACCTGCCCATTGCCTCCGAAGCAAAACAAGCTGACGCTGGCCGTTTCGGCAGGGGAGAAACGCTACGGAGACCACTGACCTGACTCCGGGTTCTTCAGACATGGTGCCCTTACTCCTTTGCTACGAGCTTTGCCGGCTGCCCAGGTTGCTGCCGGGGACTTCAGCCTCGGGACTAGTGGTACATTACCGGATCTTTCAGGATTTGTATCCGGGCGGAACATTTGCATAATTATATTTGTATATTAAGTCTATAAAAATAATAGATTATTATTCATGAACGACTAAACACAGGCAGTATGAAGACCTATCAACTCAAACTCACATACCCCGAAACGTTGAGTGTGCATCACATCACATCGCTGGTGGAATCGGTAAAGGGCGTAAGAATACAGCGATTGAACATCATCGGGCGTGGGCGCGAATTTGTGGGGGTATTGGTGGTGGAGGCGGCGGGACTGCTGCATTACGACTCGCTTGTGGAGCGGCTGCGGTCGCGCCGGGAAGTGCTGCTGGATGAACCGGAGGTTGTGCCGCTCTAACGACTTCTTCTCCGTCGCAGATCATTAGAAGGGCTTGGTTATTAGCTTATTGAATCCGGAAATGATTTGTGTCGAACCGGTAACAATGACAACCACCAGGCATATGTTTAAAGCATTCAGAATCTGCATTATTCTCAACGTATTTTTGTCGCTGACGACCATCGGCGGTCAGCGGTCGGTGGTCGGCGGTCCGAAACGTCCCAATATCGTCATCATCATGGCCGACGACCTCGATAGTCGGCAGCTCAGCTGCTATGGTGGGCAAAATCTCAAAACCACACATATTGATGCGCTGGCAAAGGATGGATTGAAATTCCATAACCTGTTTACCTCGGAAGCAATGTGCGTGCCTACGCGGGCATCGCTTTTTACGGGTTTGTACCCCGTGCGCCACGGCTCGTTCCAGAACCACAAGCCGGTGTACGCTCATCTGAAAAGCGTGGGCCATTACCTGGCCGACCTGGGCTACCGCGTAGGGCTGACGGGAAAAGACCATGTGACGAAACCTAAAGGCGTATTTCCGTTCGATATCATCCAAGGTTTTGAACCCAACTGTGTCGCTCCGACGGACGATTACCGCCTCGACGACGTGAAGAAATACATTACAGGCAGCGACAAGCCGTATTGCCTTTTTGTCATGAGCATTAATCCCCACGCACCGTGGACGGTGGGCGATACCACTGAATTCGACGCGGCGAAGCTGAAACTGCCTGCCAACTGGGTGGACACGCCCATTACCCGCAGGCAATTTATGAAATACCTCGCCGAGGTACGCCGGCTGGACGATCAGGTGGGGGAGATCCGTGCATTGCTGAAAGAGACCGGACAGGAAAAGAACACCATCCTGATTTTCCTTGGCGAGCAGGGTGCGCAGTTTCCGGGAGCGAAATGGAACCTCTATGATACCGGTCAGCGGAGCTCGATGCTCGTCCGGTGGCCCGGGAAAGTAAAGCCGTCGACCGAGACCAGCGCATTAGTACAATATGAAGATATTACCCCTACGCTCATCGACATTGCCGGTGGAAAGCCCGTTCCCGGCCTCGACGGACGCAGTTTCCTGCCCGTCATTACAGGTAAAAATAAAGAGGCGAGAAATTACGCCTATGGCATTCACAACAATATTCCGGAAGGGGATCCTTACCCGATCCGCAGCATCCGCGACCACCGCTACAAGCTGATCCTCAACCTCGCATCCGACAAGCCATATTACAACCGTTTCATGATGGATCGCAACCGCAAAGACCGTAATACAGTGTGGTTCTCGTGGGTAGACGATACCACAGATCCGAAGGCAAAGAAGATCACCGACCGTTTCGAGCACCGCCCGGCCGTAGAGTTTTATGATACCGAAAAAGACCCCTTTGAGCTGAAAAACCTGGCAGCGGACCCTCAGCATGCGTCACGCATTGCCGCCCTCCGCACGGAACTCGAAGCCTGGATGAAGCAACAAGGCGATGAAGGTGCTTTGATCGACAGGGTGTATCACTGATGGCTGACGGCTGACCACCGACGGCTGACCGCCGACGGCCGACCATGGCCAATGGACCATCGACCATAGATCATAGACCAATGGTTTTGATTGATAGTAATGAAGAGAACCTTCCAATCTGATGCTTAAACTATCCCAGACTGCAATTATTTTCAACATACTACTTTCGCTGTGTGCGATCCATGGTCCGTGGTCGATGGTCTATGGTCAAAAAATATCGATCGGTGGTCGGCCGTCGGCCGTCGGCGGTCAAAAACACCCCAGTACCAGACCGAACATCCTCCTCATTATGACCGACGATCAGGGATACGGCGATTTTGGCTTTACAGGGAACCCGCACGTCAAAACACCAAACATCGACCGGCTTGCTGCCCGCTCCACGCGGCTGACGAACTACCATAACTCCCCCGTATGTGCCCCCACACGCGCGAGCCTCCTCACGGGGCGCTATCACCAGCGCACGGGCGTACATGATACCTACAATGGCGGGGCGATCATGGCCGCGGAGGAAGTGACGCTGGCCGAAATCCTTTCCAAAAGCGGTTACCGGACCGGCATTGTCGGTAAATGGCACCTGGGAGACAACTATCCGTTCCGGCCGTCGGAACAGGGATTTCAATACAGCCTCATTCATGGCGGCGGCGGGGTAGGGCAGCCGGGTGATTTTTTCGAGAACTTCATCCGCACCGACAGCAGCTATTTCAACACCACATTGTATGAAAACGACCGGAAAGTGCAGCGGCAGGGCTATTGCACGGATGTTTTTACCGACCAGGCCCTCGAATTCCTGAAAGAAAGGAAGTCCGCCCCGTTCTTCCTTTACGTTTCCTACAATGCTCCGCACGCGCCGCTGCAACTGCCTGCAAAGTATGAGGATATGTACAAGGACCTCGCTTTCGACACGGAAACGGACCGGCAAGAGGGCAAAGCCTGGGCCAAAATGACCGATAAGGACAAGGCCGATGCCCGGAAAGTGTACGGCATGGCTACCAATATTGATGATAATGTAGGCCGTATTCTGGCGGAAGTCAAAAGCCAGGGCCTCGAAGCAAATACCATTGTCATTTTCCTGACGGACAACGGCAATCAGCAATTGCGTTTCAATGCGGGTTTCCGAGGCTTGAAGGGAAGTGCCTGGGAAGGCGGTACGCGCGTGCCGTTCCTGATTTCTGGTGCGGGGCTTTTCCAACCGGATAGGGATGTGAATGCATTGCTGGCGCATATCGACGTGCTACCCACGTTGCTGGAAGCCGCGAAAATTCCTTTGCCTGCCCACATTAAAACCGATGGCCGCTCCGCATTGAAAACCATTCAGGGCAAAGTGGCGGCGGCTCCGCGCAGTTTCTACAACTCCTGGAACCGCGGCTGGCCGGAACCTTACCGCAATGCGGCTTTTTATGAAGACAACCACAAACTCGTCGCATTCAATGCAGATGGGAATGATCTGAATACATTCGGCCTGTTCGATCTTGATAAGGACCCGTTTGAACAACATAACCTGGTAGCGTCGGAGCCCGCATTGGCGAAGCGACTTAAAAAGGGCCTCGACAGCGTCTTCAACGACATTTCAAACAGCCCCAACCTCTCGCCGAGACGGATTATCGTAGGCTCTGCCCACGAGCCGCTTTCGATCCTTACCCGGCAGGACCTGAGCGGTACCAACATGGGCGCCTGGCTCTCCGACAAGGCCACCGGCTATTGGAACATGACCGTTGCCCGGGACGGCTTTTATAACCTCCGCTCGATCCACACCGGCATTATCCCGAAAGGTACGCGCAGCCTCGTGCGTGTAGGGCATGTACAGCGCAGCGCGCTCGCGAACGGGGATGCCAATGCGGTCACCATCCCGAATGTGTGGTTAAAGAAAGGAGATTATGTCGTCGAGTCCTGGTTCGAAGGGCAAGGTGGGGTTACGGGGCCGTATTACGTGGAAATTGAGCGTCTTACACACTGACCATGGACCATAGACCGCTGACCATGGAATGCATTAAGCGTACTAAAAATATTTAACAATTGAATCAACGCAAGACCATGGTCGATGGTCCATCGTCCATGGTCAAAAAACATAAGTCCCATGCTAAAACAACTCCTCTTTGCCGCTGTGCTCTTACACGCCGCCCACTGGCAAGTCTACGCCCAGAAAAAGAAGGCCCCGCAGCAACAGTCTCCCAACATTATCCTCATCGTTTCCGACGACCATAGCGCACCGTTTTTGAGCAGCTATGGCTATCCGCAGATCAAGACACCGAATATCGACCGGCTTGCGCAGGAAGGTATCCGCTTTACCCGCGCCTACACCACCGCGCCGCAATGCGTGCTCTCGCGGGCGGCGATCATGACCGGGCGTAACACGCTTGATGTGCAGATGACGCGTTTTTCGGCACCGCTCGATGCCTCGGTAACGGCCTATCCCGAACTGCTGCGGAAAGGCGGTTACCATACCGGTATTCTCGGCCGGAATTTCCACCTCGATGGTAACCGCCGTGTGCCCGAAACGGTGGCAGTTTTAGAGAAATATGGCCTGGAAACCTTCAAAAACCGGGTCGATTACCTGAATGCGACCGGTAACCGCGACAGCATTTTTCAGCAATACACCGAGTTTCTGGACAAAGCGCCTAAAAACAAGCCTTTCTTCGTGCAGGTAGGGTACAGCGATCCGCACCGGATTTTCAATGCCAAAAACTTCGAACCCGATCCACAATCGCTCACCCTACCGGGGCATTGGCCGGATACCAAAGGCGTACGGGCCGATTTTGCATCCTACCTGGGCGAAATCCAGCGCCTCGACGGCGACGTGGGCCGTGTGCTGGATGATCTGAAAAAACGTGGATTGGAAGAGAATACGCTCGTCGTTTTCATCGGCGACAATGGCGGCGCATTGCTGCGCGGCAAGGGTACCTTGTACGACCTGGGCATTCACGTGCCGCTGATCATCCGTCATCCGAAGCTGATCAAAGCGGGGCAGGTGAGCGACGTACTCGTGTCGGGCGTCGACATTGCTCCCACGTTTCTCGCTGTGGCCGGTATTTCCGTGCCGAAAGAGATCACGGGCAAAAGTCTTACCCCCGCATTCACCGATCCGCAGCAGGGGGGCCACGAATACATTTTCGCGGTCCGCGGTGCGCACGGTCAGGGCTTGCCCACCAATTCTTCCAATTTCGATTTGGGCAGGACTATTTTCAACAAGAAGTATAAGCTGATCTACAATGCGATCTGGCAGATTCCCTATCACCCGGTTGATTTTGCCGGGCAACCGTTCTGGCTGGATTTGAAACAGCAGCACGCCGAAGGCAAACTGGACGAGAAATACGACAAATTACTCTTCGCAGACCGCCGCAAGATGTTCGAAATCTATGATTTGCAGGCCGATCCTGACGAGACGAATAACCTCTCCGGCAAAGCCGAAGTAGCCACCATCGAGCACGATCTGAAAACGCGCTTGCAGGAATGGATGATTTTAAACCGGGATTATTTACCGCTGCCCATTGCACCGGAGAATTAAAATTTCCTGATCTGGTTCCACAACCGATGAAATGCAATAGCGCTCACGCGATCCGCTTCGCATTCGATGCCTCGACCCATTCGCAAACTTCGCATTCGGGGCAGGGTGCGAGCTTAGTCATGTTTTTGCCCGCGCGCACGCCGCCGCATTTGGCGCAGGCGATGTATTCGCAGTTTTTTTTGTCGTTCAGCTTGTTTTGAAGTTCGTCGGGGAAAATGGGAAGGCCGTATTTCACTTCCTCGTCGGCGAAAAAAAGTACGCTGAATTCGCCGGACGTTTCGATCAGCACGGTGCGGACCTGGCCGAGGTGCTCGATGTTGCGTAGCCGGAGTTCAGCGAAGAACTCGTCCTGCGAAAGCCCCGATTCGCGAAAAGCGTCCATAAGCAGTTTGCCGTCGCGGATCACATACAACGGCTTGCCTTCGAGTAGTTTTTCGATTTTTACAAAACGGTCGGAGAGGCGGGTAACGGTAATGTACAACGTAATTACGACGAGAAATACGACGAATGCAGGTAGAATGCCCACGTCATCATAGAACATCGGATCGCCCGCTGCGGAGCCTAACCCGATAATAAGTACCAGTTCAAAAATGGAAAGCTGCTTGATTCCCCGCCTGCCGGAAGCGCGCAAGGCGATTAAGATAATCAAAAACATAATGACCGTTCGGAGCACAACTTCCAGCAGGAAGCCGAACGGGTGGTCGTGCATGAGGATTTTCCTCAATTCGGAAGTTTCGAACATGTGCAGAATAGTTTGAGGCTATACGTGCAAAATGCGTGCCGGGCGCGCCAGCCAGTAGACCGTGGTCAAGCCCCCATCCCCGCCGCCAACACCCAAACCAGCACATTGACCACATACCCGAATTTCGCCCGCAATACTCTGAGGCATTTGCTAATGTGAAACTCCACTGTCTTATCCGACAGTTCGAGCATTTGTGCGATTTCTTTGTTGGGAACGCCGCTGCGGCTCATTTCGAATACCTGCTTGCTTTTTTCGGGCAAGTTCGCAAGTTCGCGGGAGTAGATTTCCTGCACTTCTTTTAGCGAGAGCCATTCCTGTACCAGGTTGGCCGATTGCGACGAGAGCGTTTCCAGGTCGATGTCGTTCAGGGAAATCGTGTGCTGGACGATCTGTTTCCGCAAATAGGAGATAATGCGGTTTTTGAGCGCGGAAAACAAGTAGAGATTGAATGCCTTTTCAATGGTAATGCCCGTCCGTTGCAGCCATAAATGCACAAAGAGATCCTGGACAAGATCTTCCGATACTTCGCTGTTGCCGGTCTTCCTCAATGCAAGCGCGTAAAGTCGGGGCGAATACCTGCGGTGTAGCTCCGCAAAGGCCAGCGAATCGTCCGAAACCTTTGCAAGCTGCCATAATCCGAGGTCATCGTTATCGCGGTAATCCTTACTCATGAGGTGCATTCTTCAACTTGGTTCAAAAGTAATAAGGATTCAAATAGTATTTG
>Ga0065165_1000542_pt1 | contig 57140 bp, 50 predicted proteins | sample AraplaMF_Cvi_mMF_FD_63813 | JGI IMG/M metagenome (GOLD analysis project Ga0065165, IMG submission 63813) | Arabidopsis root microbial communities from the University of North Carolina, USA - plate scrape MF_Cvi_mMF (version 2) (version 3) | ecosystem: Host-associated > Plants > Roots >...
CGTGCGCGCCGCAGGCGCTGTCTTGTTTGACCACGAACCACACGAACCCCACGAACATGCGGCTGCATGGCCCAGGGCCAGCCTGCTCCGTTCGTGGGGTTCGTGTGGTTCGTGGTCGATAATGGGCGCTGACGCGCCCTGGCGGCTGGAAGGCTCGCGCGAGCCCTAGTCGTCGGGGGCGGCCCAGTCGTCGGGGGGATCGGGGAGGTCGGGCCAGGTGGCGGCGACGTCTTCCGGGAGGTCCAGGAGGACGCAGGCGCGGATGATGTGTTCGTCGAGGGGGCGGACGGCCCATTCGCCGTCCTGTTCCACGAGGCCGAAGGTGTCGTCCCGGGAGTCGCGGTCGAGGCGGCCGCGGAGGATCTCCAGCAGCTTGCCGGCCTCCTCCCAGTCGTCGGCGTCGCCGACTTCGAACTCGTTCCAGACCACGCGGCGCACGCCGGTCTCCACCGCCTCGACCCGCTCGGCGATGCGGGCGGGGTCGCGCGGTGGTGGTGGCGGGCCGGTGGGCTTGGGCGGAGCCTCGCGCAGCGCTTGCGCCTGATCGCGCTTCACCCGCTCCAGCAGGGCCAGGCTCTGGCGCACGGACCGGGCGATCCGCTGATAGGCGCGGGCCAGGTCGGTGACCTCCTCGGTCTCCGTCGTGGCCATGGCGCAGGCGTGGACGTGGCGCGCCAAGGTCATGTCGAGCCCCGCCAGCTGGGCCAGCATGGCCTGGGTCGGATCGACGTCGAGGATCGGCGGCGGGGCGTCCATGTCCGCAGTGGAACATGCGGCTACGTCAGAAGCGGACGTAATGGGGTGAACGTTCAGAGGCGGACACTCCGCAATGTTTGCTTGCGGCGTGGCGGTATTGAGCGCGGCGCCGTGGCTCGTCCCCTCCACTACTCCCGCCGCTGCGCGGGGGAGGCGACGGCGGGCCTGGCGGCGGCCTGACGCGAGGTCACGCTTTTCTTGTCCGCCGCCCGCGCGCAATGCTTCGGCCCTGAGGAAACGCCAGACCGGTCGAACCGGCGGGGACGAGGCCATGAATTTCGACTTTTCCGACGACCAGAAATTCCTGAAGAACGAGGCGCGGAAGTTCCTGGAGGCGAACTGTCCGACCTCGCGGGTGCGCAAGGTGCTGGACGACGACGCCAAGGCCTTCGACGCCGAGCTGTGGGCGGCGGTGGCCGGGCAGGGGTGGCTGGGCGCGGCGATCCCGGAGGAATTCGGCGGGCTGGGGCTGGGGCACATCGAGCTGTGCGCCATCGCCGAGGAGCTGGGGCGCGTGGTGGCGCCGATCCCCTTTGCGTCGACCGTCTACTTCCTGGCCGAGGCGCTGATGCTGGCGGGCAGTGAGGCGCAGAAGGCGGCGCTGCTGCCGAAGATCGCGGCGGGCGGGGTGATCGGTTGCGTGGCCTCGTCGGAGGGGCCGGGCGTGCTGACGGCGGGCGGGGTGCAGGCCACGGTGTCGGGCGGCAAGCTCTCGGGCGTGAAGCTGCCGGTGACGGACGGCGACATCGCCACCCATGCGCTGGTGCTCGCCAAGGAGAACGGGCAGGTCGGGCTGTTCCTGGCGGACCTGGGCGCGGGCGGCGTGACGCGCGAGGCGCTGCAGACGCTGGACCCGACGCGGGACGCGGCGAAGCTGGCGTTCTCGGGCGCCGCGGTGGAGCGGCTGGGCGGGGCGGGCGAGGGCCTGTCGCTGCTGGAGCAGGTGACGGACCGGGCGGCGGTCTTGCTGGCCTTCGAGCAGTGCGGGGGGGCCGACCGGTGCCTGGAGATGGCCAAGGCCTATGCGCTGGAGCGCTATGCGTTCGGCCGGGTGATCGCGAGCTACCAGGCGATCAAGCACAAGCTGGCCGACATGTACGTGAAGAACGAGCTGGCGCGGTCGAACGCCTACTACGGCGCCTGGGCGCTGAACACGGGCGCCCCTGAACTGCCGGTGGCGGCCAGCGCGGCGCGGATCGCGGCCAGCGAGGCGTTCTGGTTCGGGGCGAAGGAGAACATCCAGACCCACGGCGGCATCGGCTTCACCTGGGAGGTGGATGCGCACCTCTACTACCGGCGCTCGCGGCAGCTCTCGCTCGTGGCCGGGGCGCCGCGGGTGTGGAAGGAACGGCTCGTGAGCCACCTGGAACGGCGGAACGCGGCTTAGGCCGCCGGAGGCGAGAATTTTGGAACCACGGACCATCACGGACGAGGGCGATGCTTTTCCGTGATGGTCCGTGATGGTCCGTGGTTATCGCGCGCAAGCGCGCCTTGCTGAATTGACGATGGGGACCGGACATGGACTTCAACGACAGCCCTGAGGAAGCGGCCTATCGCGCGCAGGTTCGCGAGTGGCTCGCCCAGAACGCGCCGAGGCGGGCCGTGGGCGGCGATGACCTCGAGGGCGGGACGAAGGACACCATGCCGGCGTCCAAGGCCTGGCAGGCGAAGAAGGCCGCGGCCGGCTACGCCCAGATCACCTGGCCGAAGGAATGGGGCGGGCCGGGCGGCACGCCGATCCAGCAGGTGATCTTCAACGCCGAGGAGGCCAAGCACCCGGTGCCGCCGAACCCGTTCCAGATCGGGCTGGGCATGTGCGTACCGACGGTGATGGCCTTCGCCGACGCCGAGACCAAGACGCGGTTCGTGGGGCCGGCGCTGCGCGGCGAGGAGATCTGGTGCCAGCTGTTCTCCGAGCCCTCCGGCGGGTCGGACGTGGCGGCGGCGCGGACCAAGGCGGTGAAGGCGCCGGACGGCTCGGGCGACTGGATCATCGACGGCCAAAAGGTGTGGACGACGGGGGCCCAGTTCTCGAACTTCGGCATCGTCGTCGTGCGGACCGACCCCGACGTGCCGAAGCACAAGGGCATGACGATGTTCTGGGTCGACATGAGCGATCCCGGAATCGAGGTGCGGCCGATCCACCAGATGTCGGGCGGCAGCGGCTTCAACGAGGTCTTCTTCACGGGCGTGCGCGTGCCGGACAGCCAGCGGCTGGGCGGGGTGGGTGACGGCTGGAAGGTGAGCCTGGTCACGCTGATGAACGAGCGGCTGGCGGTGGGCGGGCCCTCTGGGGCAGGCTGGAGCCACTTCCTGGAGGCGGCGCGCGACATCACGGGCTTCGACGGCGCGCCGGTGCTGAAGGACCAGGCGGTGCGCGAGAAGCTGGCCGACTGGTACGTGGCGACCAAGGGGCTGGAGCACACGCGCAACCGGACCATGACGGCGCTGAGCCGCGGCCAGACGCCGGGGCCGGAGAGCTCGATCGGCAAGGTCGTCTCGGCCATGCAGATGCAGGACCTGGGCAATTCGGTGGTGGAGCTGCTGGACCAGTACGGGATCATCAACGACCCGGCGCTGGCGCCGTTGAAGGGCGCGTTCCACGCCTCGCTGATGAGCGCGCCGGGCCTGCGGATCGCGGGCGGGACCGACGAGATCCTGAAGAACATCATCGCCGAGCGCGTGCTGGGCCTGCCGGGCGATATCCGGGTGGACAAGGACGTCGCCTTCAAGGACCTGCCGACCGGGCGGTGAGGGCGCGAAGCGGCGAAGGATTCAACCACGGACCATCACCGACCATCACGGACGGGCGCGGCATTGTCCGTGATGGTCGGTGATGGTCCGTGGTTCGAAAAGACGGCGCCTCCGGCGCATGAAAAAGCCCGGCCGCCGTGGGGCGACCGGGCCGTTTCTTGGTCTGATCGGACGCTTAGGCGGCGAGCGTGCGGCGGCGGCGCAGGGTGGCGCCGGCCAGGCCGAAGCCGGTGAGCATCAGAGCCCACGCCGCCGGCTCAGGCACCGCGCCGTCGTTGAAGCCGGTCACCAGGCCCTGGTTCCAGTCGTAGGGATAGGCGCTGAAGCGGCTGTTGGTGACGCCGTTGTTCTTGTCGGCGTCGAGGAACAGCTTGCCGTCCGAGAAGCCGTCGAAGGTGCGGACGGTGACCAGCAGGTTCCCCTGGGCCGGGTTGTAGCTGAACGAATTGCTCAGGACGAAGTCGAGGCGGCCGTTCTGGATGGTCGGCAGGGCGCCGTCGAACACCTTGGTCCAGCTGGCGTCGAACCAGGCCTGGCTGTTGTTGGTGTCGAAGGTCGGCACGGCGGCCGAGGTGGTGGTGATGAAGATCTGGAACGTGCCGGCGCGTGGGCTGGTGTCGGCCGGGTCCAGCGAGTTGTAGAAGGACAGCTTGGCGATATCGAGGCCGGCGCCGAAGGTCGAGGCGTTGTAGACCTGCTGGAAGTAGGACCCGCCGAGCGTCGAGCCGAACGGAATGCTGTTGGAGGTGTCGGCCGCGCCGACCACCAGGGCCTGGGCCGGGGCGGCCATGGCGCCGAGGCTCAGCGCGGCCGCGGCCGCCAGAAGAAGCGTCTTCATACTCAAATCCCCATCGCCCGAAATGGCCCGCCGCAACACACGGAAGGTCGCCGCCCGTCACGGCACAGGTCGTGCCGAGGCGCTTAGAGGGCGGGTGTGACGCCCCGTTAAAGGTTCGTTGACCAAGCGGTGGCGGCGGCGATGATCGGGGCGATCTGGGCGGCCATCCGGGAGGGCGCATGGAACTGGGGACGCGCACCGCGGCGCTGAAGGCGGTGCTGGACGCCATGCCGGGGGCGGTGGCCGAGCCGATGGCCGCCAACCGCAGCAAGAGCGGCGAGCCCCTGGTGCTGCTCTACAAGATCATGGGCAAGATGTTCGCCATCCTGCAGGTGCGGAAGCTGGAGAACGTGATCCTGAAGTGCGACCCGCACCTGGCCGAGGTGCTGCGGGAGCAGTTCGCGGGCGTGGGTCACCGGTCGCACCTGGACCCCAGGTTCTGGATCGCCGTGGACCTGGACGCGGACGTGCCGCCGGACGAGGTGGCCCGGCTGGCGGCGGCCTCGTACGACCTGGTGAAGGCCGGGCTGACGAGGAAGCAGCGGGCGGCGTTGGAGGCGCTGTCGGCCTAGCCGTCAGCGGACGGTCTCGACCTCCTTGGGGGCGGAGACCTTCTGGGTCTTGGCCTGGGCCTTGGGCTTGGGCAGGAGGCGGAAGCGGGTCTGGCACCAGGCGAAGTCGACGCCGACGTCGAGCAGGGCGTCGGAGCGTCCGCAGGGGCAGGCGAACTCCATGACCTCGAGGACGCGATAGGTCTCGCCGGCTTGGAGGGGCACGGCCCGTCCGGTGACGTGGTTTGGGGCGGCGTTCACGCAGAGAACCAGATCGCCGCGGCCGACAGAGTCGCTCATCGCATCCATCCAAGACGCTGGTGGAAGACCAAGTCCCGGCCGACGAGGGGCGAGGACCGCGGACATCCTAGCACATTCCGAGGCCGTCCGCTCGCGCGCGGCGCGGGACGGGGCTACGCCGTCAGCGCCAGGGGTTGGCGCTCGGCGATGAGGTGGCCGTAGAGGCGGGCGAGGGCCTCGAAGGTGGCGTCCCAGCCGTGGCGGGTCTCGGCGCGGCGCCGCGCGGCGGCGGAAAGGGCCGGGAGGTCGCGGGCGAAGAGGGCCTCGATGGCCTCGGCGAGTCCGGCGGGCTCGACGTTGTCGGCGGGCTGGCCGACGGAGGCGTCGATGAGCTCGCCCACGCCGCCGCGGCGGGAGCCCACGACTGGCAGGCCGGCGGCCATGGCCTCGAGCACGAAGAGGCCGAAGATCTCGTTCTCGTTGGCGTGCAGGGCCGCGTCGCACGAGGCCAGCAGGGCGGCCAGGCGGACGGGGTCCTTCTCGAAGTCGAGGCTGATGACGCTGGGCGACCAGGCGGCGTCCTTGCCGGCGCCGACCAGCAGCAGCTTGTAGGGCGCGCCCAGGCGCTCCACGGCGGCGACCATGGAGTCGATGTTCTTCTCCCGCGCCGGGCGGCCGGCGAAGACCAGCAGGCGGGTCTCGGGCGGCAGGCCCAGGCGGCGCAGTAGCTTGGCGCGGTCGCCGCGGGCGGGGTCGAAGAGGGCGGTGTCGACGCCGAGCTGCTGGATCGACAGGCGGTGGACGCCGGCGTCGGCCAGGCGCGCGGCCATGTGGCGGCTGGGGGCGACCACATGGTCGAAGCGCTGGTAGGCCTGGGCCCAGAAGTTGAAGGTGGGCGCCTCGGCCCATTCGCCGAAGTGCAGGGCGGCGAGCGCGGCGGCGTCGGTGTGGCAGAAGCCGACCACCGGAACGCCCAGCGCCTCGCCCGCGTAGAGCGCCGCATGGCCGGGCACGAAGACGTCGCCCGCCTCGATCACGTCGGGTTCCAGCAGGCGCAGCACCGTCTCCCACTTGGTCAGGCTGGCGGGCATGCGGTAGCCGTTGCCGAAGGGCAGGCGGGTGGCCGCCACGCTGACGACGCCGTCGCCGTCGTGGCGGGTGCGGGCCCCGGGCACGACGAGGGTGTGCTGGACGTCGGGCCGGCGGCGTGAGAGCCAGGCGCGCTTGGCCATCAGGTAGCGTTTCACGCCGCCGGACTGCGGCGCGTACATCATGGTGGTGTCGATCAGGTGGAAGCCGGCGCCGTGGGGCTCGGCCATCGGGGGCGCGGCCTCGGGTTCGAGGCGGATGAGGTTGGCGTACCTGGGGGCGGTGACGTCGAACACTCGGCCCGATCTCCGTGCAAGGATGCTGTTGGCGGCGGCGTTGAAGAGGTCTTCCGACGACTCCGGGCGGACGACCTTGGCCTTGAGGGCCTTAAGGGTCGCGCGGCGGATCGGTCGTCTCTTCCTCAGGCTGGCCAGGGGGGAATCCCTTTCGGTCGAGAAGCCCGGCGATACTAGCGGGACGGCAACGGATGTCATGGCTTACGGCGGCGCTTTCAAGGCCGTTGCGTACCGCGTGCGCAATCATGGCGCGGGCTCCCTCCAGCCGGACTTCCGGCAGGCCGGTAACCCGCGGGCGCGGCGGAGGTTGCAGCCTCAGGCGTCGGGGGCGGGCGCGGCGCCGCCGAACCAGCGCTGGACCACCGTGGCGGCGGCCAGGTCGGCGGTGACGTTGCAGACGGTGTCCATGATGTCGGAAGGCGCCGAGACGGCGATCAGCAGGGGCAGGAGCTCCAGCGGCGCGCCCATCGCCTGGAAGGCCGGGGCGTCGGCGGCGTAGAGCACGGCGATGGCCGGCAGGCCCGGGATGCCGATGTTGGTGAGGATGGCGGCCACGCCCGCGGCGGCGAGCTCGACCAGGGTCGGCTGGTGGCCCACGGCGTAGGACGCGAAGATCGCCAGGCTCATGACGATCAGCACGTTGCCGAACCGGAAGGTGGAGACCGCCAGCGGCAGGACCGAGCCGGCCAGGGCGGGCGGCATGTCGAGCTTGCGCTCGGCCGCCTCGATCAGGGCGGGCAGGGTGGCCATGGACGAGGTGGTGCCGGCGGCCACGGCCTGGGGCCCGATGGCGGCGCGGGCGAAGCGGACGAAGGAGACGCCGCCGCCGATCCGGGCGACGAAATAGACGAAGGCGATGCCGAACGTGGGCGCCAGCGTCATGACCAGCATGGCCTGGAAGAGGACGCCGGCGGTCTCCAGGCCGGTGCTGAGCGCGATGTTGAGCGCGAGCACGAAGACGCCGATGGGGGCCAGCGCCAGGACCCAGCCCACGATCTGCATCATGGCGTCGCCCACCGCCTGGATCGCCAGGAGGAAGGCGTCGCGGCGTTCGGCGACGCCGCGGCCCAGGGCGATGGCGAAGAGCAGGGCGAAGATCACCAGGGGCGCCATGGCTCCGTCCGCCGCCGCGCCGATGGGGTTGGTGGGGATCATACCCACGATCTGGTCGACGATGCCGGGCACTTCCGGCGGCGGGCCGGAGGCGGGGCGCTGGGCCAGGGCTTCCAAGGCGCCCGAGCGGACGGGCCAGACCTGGAGGATCAGGGTGGTGGCCACGGTCCCGATGACGGCGGCTATGACCAGCAGGCCGGCGAACAGGGCCAGGGTGCGGCCGATCAGCCTGCCCCCGCCGCCGTGGGCGCCGGACCAGCTGCTGACGCCGGAGACGATCAGCGAGAAGATCAGCGGCACCAGGGTCATCTTCAGGGCCGCGAGCCAGAGCGCGCCCACCGGGGCGGTGAGCTTGCCGGCGGCGACCAGCTCGGGGGTCCCGAAGGCGCGGACGGCGGCGCCGAGGGCGATGCCGGCCACCAGGGCCAGGAAGGTGCGCGTGGCGCTGTTCATGCGGCCGCCTCTCCGTCGAGGGTGTTCTTGAGGTCCTTGGGGATCAGCAGCAGGAGCGGAAGGATCGAGGCGTAGACACAGACGGTGGCGTAGATCGCCGTCTGGAAGCCGCCCTTCTGGTCGTAGAGCCAGGCGCCCAGCACGTCGCCGAAGCGCAGCGACACGTAGTACATGGCCAGGAACATCATCATCATGGTCCCCTGCAGCCCCGCCGGGCAGGCGCGGATGGCGAGGTCGGTGAACGCCGCCTGGCCGAGGCCGCCGATCAGGCCCAGTGCGACGGCGGCGACCAGCGCCTCGCCCGGCGTACGGACGAACAGCAGCGGCGTCATCTGGACCACGGCCAGCGCCGCGCCAACCCAGAGCAGGGTGTTCAGGCGCACCCGGCGGCATAGCCAGGAATAGAGCAGCATCACGGGCACGAACGAGCCCATGAACAGGCCGTACCAGGCGCCGACCTGGGCGTCGGTGGCGTGCAGGCTGTTGGAGAGATGGAACTGCAGGACCGCCCCGGCGGCTGGCGAGAACTGCCAGAGGAGCTGGATCGCCATGACGGCGTAGAGCGGCCGGTGGCGCAGAAGGCGGGCGACGTCGCCCGCCACGGTGTGCTCGCGGGCCTGGGCGTGGTGGTGGTCGAACAGGCGGCGCGGACCCAGCGCGCCCATCAGGGCCACGATCGCCATCAGGCCGGCGCCGACGCCGAACAGGATGCGCGCCGCGCCGGCGGCGTCGCGGCCCTCAAGGTAGCCGCTGAGCGCGCCGCCCAGGAAATAGGCCGCCAGGTTGGGGACCAGGATGGCGAGGTTGCCCAGCACGCTGACCTGGCCGGTCATCGCCTCCTCCTGGCCGATGGCCGAGGTGACGCCGCGCCCGGCGCTGAACACCATCTGGATCGCGATGGTGGTCAGGAATACGCCCGCGAGCAGGACGCCGTAGGTGGGCTCCAACAGGATCATGGCTCCGTAGGAGAGCACGCTGAGCACGCCGAAGACGGCGACGTAGCCGCGGTCGCCGCGGCCGAACGGGTTCCAGGTGTCGCGCAGGAAGCCGAACAGGAAGCCCACGAACAGCGGGATCGAGGCGATCAGGTTGAACGTGGCCACGCCGTGGGCGCTGAGCCCCAGCTTGTTCTTCAGGAAGAACACCACCGGCAGGCCGATCAGCCCTTCGTAGGGCACGGCGAACTGCACCAGCGTCAGCATCACGCCGCCGTAGACGAGGAGGCGCGTGCGCTCGGCGGGCGTCATGCCGCCAAGCCGCCGCGCATCAGCCGGTTCCGCCGCATCCGCACCCCCCTATAGCCCCCGGGACAGCAGGGGGCCGAACGGAGCGGATGGCAATGGCGAAGTTCGGGCGCGCCGAACGACAAACGCCCCGCCGGCCTTTCGACCGGCGGGGCGTCCGCCGTTTGGGGGGTCGTAAAGACGTCCCGCTCGAGGCCGCCGCAGCTTGCGCGGGGCGGCCTCTCGCGGTCGGTGCGGCCGGGACAGTGGGGCGTCCCGGCCGCCTCCGGTTAGAAGGTGTAGCGCAGGGTCGCCGAAGCGGTCCGGCCGAGGTAGGCGCGGCCCAGGACCACGCCGCTGGCCGGGATCGTGGCCTGCTCAGAGTCGGAGAGGGCCAGCTTGTTGAAGAGGTTGTTGACGTTCAGCATCAACTGCACGTTCTCGGTCGGACGGACCTGCACGAAGGCGTTGACCAGCGTGTAGGCCGGCAGCTTCAGCTGGTTGGTGTCCTGAGCGTAGCTGCTCGTGGTGCCGATCACGTTGACGCCGACCGTCCCGTACTTCAGCTCCACCTGCGGCGTGACTTCGTAGATGAAGTCGGCCTGGTGGCGCGGCTTGTTGCCGATGAAGGTCGGGTGCGTCGCGTCGCTGGAGATCTTGGCGTCGGTGTAGGTGGCGCCGCCGGTGACGCTGAACGGACCCTTGCGGACCGCGGCTTCGAGCTCGACGCCCTTGGCCTTGTAGCCGCGCACGATGTTCTCGACCTGGATCGAGCCGTCGGGCTTGCTGTTCACCTGGACGTTCTGTTCGCCGGTCCGGGCCGAGAAGGCGGTCACGTTGAACGTGATGCCCTGCACCCGGTACTTCAGGCCGAGTTCGGCCTGCTTGACGGTGTCGTAGGCGCTGGACTTATCGACCAGCTTGCCGGTGTTGTAGTCGACCGCCGGGGTGAACAGGATCTTGTCGGCCGAGGCGCGGCCGCCGCGGCTGTAGCGGCCGAACACCGCCAGTTGCTCGGCGATGCGGTAGTTCACGCCCGCCGAATAGCTCAGGTAGTGGTAGTTGTAGTCGACCTTGCCCGGCTGGCCGAGCGGCAGCAGAGCCACCTTGGTCTCGGCCGTGGAGATGACGCCGTTGCTGTTCATGTCGAACGAGCCCACGCCGATCCGGCCGCCGCCGAGTTCCGACCCGTAGAGGGTGCCGTCGACGTTGCCCATGTCGTAGCGGAGGCTGCCGCCCACCGCGATCTTGCCGACGTGGTAGTTGATCGAGGCGTACGGGGCGTCGACGCCGTAGTTCACGTCGTAGCTGCGGTGATAGAGGCCGCCGCCGATGCCGTAGGCGAGGTAGCCTTGCTGGGTCACCGGCACGCCGGCGGCCGTCTTGACGTCGATCAGCGCGGAGTCGCCGTCGCCGCGGACGTCCGTCAGCGCGTTGATGAACGAGTAGAACGCGTTGTAGTCCTGCGACGACTTGTAGAAGCCGACCGTCGTGGTCAGGTCGCCGCCGCCGATGTCCCACACGCGGCTGGCGCGGAAGTCGTTGGTGACGTTGTCCAGGCTGTTGATCTTGGTGTCGATCAGGACGGCCGAGGTCAGCAGGCCGTTGCCGTTCAGCGTCGCGGGGCTGGTGATGGCCTGGCCGGCCAGCGGACCCGTGGCGTAGGCGAGCGTGCCGCCGGCGCCGCCGTAGGCGAACGCGAGGGCCGTGGCCGGCGCCACGGCGATCGGGCGGACGGTGAGGTTGCCGCCGCCGATGTCGGCGAAGCGGAACTTCTCGCTGATCGTCCAGCCCTTCACGTCGAACTGGGCGTCGAGGCCGATCGACTTCACCACGGCGTGCTGGCCGTCGCGGATGTCGTCGCGGATGATGGTGTTGTCGGCGCCGAGCGTCACCACGTTGCTGTTGGCCGTCGACAGCAGCGAGTCGGTCTTCAGGTTGAAGTTGACCGGCGAGGTGAAGGTCGGGTCGGCGTTCGTGCCCGTCACCTTGATCGGGACGAACTGATACGACGGGGTGCGGTCGTCGAGGTACTTGCCGTAGACGCGGACGTAGCCGTTGTCGAAGGTCTTGGTGATGTTGGCCTTGATCTGACCGCCCTTGTAGGCGGTGTAGCCGACGTCGCGCGGGCCTTCGCCTTCGCGATAGTAGCCACCGACGTGGAAGCGCAGCGTGTCGCTGAGCTTGTAGCCGTAGTCGCCGTCAATGCGCTTCTCGCCGTAGTTCAGGCCGTAGGTGGCCTGGACCGCGCCGCCCTCGGTGTCGCCGTTCTTCGAGATCAGGTTGATCACGCCGCCCGGCGAGTTCGAGGCGAAGGTCGAGGCCGAACCGCCGCGGATGGTTTCGATCTGCGAGAGGTTGAGGTCCGAACGCATGAACATGTCGGACGTGAATTGCGACAGGTCGCCGAACTCCAGGACGGGCAGGCCGTCCTCCTGGAGCTGGACGTACTTCGAGCCGGTGCCCGACAGCGGCAGGCCGCGGATCGAGTAGTTGGAGTTGCCCTCGCCGCCCGCGTACTCGGCGCGGATGCCCGGGATGTTGCGCAGCACTTCGCCCAGCGAACGCGCGCCGAAGGTTTCGGCTTCGGTCCCGCGCAGGGCGCTGGTGGAGGTGGCGCTGTCGAGGCGGTCACGGCCCTTGGCGACGCCGGTCGAGAAGACCGCTTCGCCGTTGGCCTTGGCGCCGGCGCTCGGCATGGCCTTGTCGGCGGGCTTCGCCGCCGTCTGAGCGGCCGCCGGCGTGATCAGCAGAAAGGGCGCGATCGCCGCGGACACGAACAGAAGCTTCATCGGATTTTCCCCAGTTCCAATTCTAGAATTGTTGTCTTTCGCGGATGGTAATGGGGCCTGGACTGTAACTTACTCGTAAATACAGGCATCGTCGTAGAATATATAAACTGCGACATTTCGTACCTATGTCTGCGTCACATTGCGCGCATAGGTCCTCATTACCGCGCGTTTACGCAGTTTCTGATTTTCCAGATCTACTGGCCTTGAGTGTTGAGGGCTGTCTGGATCAAGCGCCGGCATGTGGCGGCGCGGCGTGGGTGGCGGAAGGCGAGGGGCGGCGGAGGCGCCGCGCGGATCGCTCCGGCGGCGGCCTCGGACCTGGCGGCCGCTACCTTCCGGCGGCCATCGTCATCATGCGACCTGCCGCTGACCCGTCGCCGCGGGCGAATGGGCGTCGGACTCGGCCGAGCGCAAGCGGAAGCGGGCGACGAGGGTGGTGAGTTCGTCGGCCTCGGACGCCAGGCTGCGGGCGGCCGCGGTGGCTTCCTTGACCATCGCGGCGTTCTGCTGGGTCATGCTGTCCATGCTGGCGACGGCGCTGGAGACCTGCTTCAGGTTGTCGGCCTGGGTCTCGGTGTTCTGCGCGATCTCGTTGATCAGCGCGTTGGTGTCGCCGATCTTCGCCCCGATGAGCGTCAGCATCTCGCCGGTGTCGCCGACCCGGCTCACGCCGCTGGCGACCTGTTCCGACGACGTGTGGATCAGCGTCTTGATGTCCCGCGCGGCGTCGGCCGAGCGCTGGGCCAGGGCCCGGACTTCCGAGGCCACGACCGCGAAGCCCTTGCCCGCGTCGCCGGCGCGCGCCGCTTCGACGCCGGCGTTCAGGGCCAGCAGGTTGGTCTGGAAGGTGATGCTGTCGATCAGGTTGATGATCTGGCTGATTTCCTCGGAGCTCGTCTGGATGGCGTCCATGGCCGAGATCGCCTCGGTCACGATGGCGCCGCCGTCCGCGGCGTTGCCGTTGGCGACCTCGATCGCCGTGCGGGCGTCCGCGGCGCGCTGGGCGGTCTCGCCCACCATGACGGTCACCTGCTTGGTGGCGGTGGTCGTCTCCTGGAGGCGCGAGGCCTGCTGCTGCGTGCGGCGCGAGAGGTCCTCGGACGCCGAATAGATCTCGGCCGCGCCCAGGTGCACGCTCTGCGCGGACCGCGCGACGCCCGAAATGCTCTCCTCCAGCCCCTCGACGGCGCTGTTGAACGACCGGCGGAGCCGCTCGTACTCGGGCTCGAACGGCGTGGTGATGATGTGGGTCAGGTCGCCCGAGGCCAGCGCGGCCAGCGCCGTGTCCAGGGTCTCGACGACGCGCCGCTGGGCGGCTTCGGCGCCGATCTTGGCGCGGTCGGCTTCGGCCTTGGCCCGGTCGGCCTCCTCCTTGGCGCGGTCGGCCTCGGCCTTGGCCAGCGCGGCGTCGCGGAACACGAGCACCGCGCGGGCCATGTCGCCCAGCTCGTCGGCGCGGTCGGAATCGACGGAGATGTCGTTGTCGCCCTTGGCCAGCTGGGTCATCGCCTCGGTGAGGGTGGTGATGGGGCGCGCGATCGTGCGGCTCAGCATGCGCGAGAGGGTCATGGCGATCGCGATGAGGGCGACGCCGCCGATGGCGAGGGCCGCCATGGCCGTGATGATGGCGGCCTGCTGGCGCGAACCGTTCTCGGCGATGTGCTTCGCCTCGGCATTGCGGACGTCGCGGAGCGGCAGCACCGCGGCGCTGACCAGGACCTTGCTGCCGGCGTCGCGGACTTCCTGCTGCGCGGCGTCGCGCTGCCCGGACTTCACGACCTCGATCAGCCGGTCGCCCCACTCCTTCCGCCACGCGACGGTGGCGACACGGGACGCCTCGATGGCCTCGAGCGCCTTGGGGTCGGTGAGCGTCGACTTCAGCTTCTGCGAGACCTGGTCGTACTCGTCCCGTCCCTCGTAGTAGGACTTCAGATAGCTCTTGTCGCCGGTGACCAGGTAGCCGCGGAACTGGCTGTTCTGCCGCAGAATGGCCGTCTCCAGCGCCAACGAGTCGGCGTGAATCGACTGGCTACGGTTGTTGCTCTCTGTCGAGGCGCGGATCATCAGAATGGTCGCAAGAAAAACGACCATCATGACCGCTGCAGACACGCAGATAAAAACGAACGAAAGGCTGAGTTTCTTCGGAATATTCATTTTCGTCGTCATCGTTCCACTACAAACTGGTCGACCATCTTCGTGGCTTGGCGCTTGTCGTTACGTCATCTGCGGACTTGGCCGCGGATCACGTCGGAGCTGTCGCCTCGACATCGGCATCAGAGCTAGAGAACAACGATTGCCTGGGCATTAACGACGATACCGGGCCTTCGATTTGTGGGTGCGACATAAAGTCCGGTCGAAGAATGGGTACAATTTAGACCGCCTTAAGAGGCGCGGCTGTTGAGTGCCCCACGCCCCAGGGCGCCAATAATCAAAAGACAAGAGATACGCGTCATCTCGACGCCGATAGATGCGAACTAGTTTGTCCCACATTTGGGACGCGTTTCCCGCGTGGATTGTAATTTCATGAAGATGCTCGCGACCGGCGCCAAGTATGCTTTCGTGCGCCAGGCCGAAACCTGCCGGTTGACGGGCTCCGCCTTCGTAGCGGCGGTGCTCGAGGCCGTGGATCGCCAGCTCCACCTCGCGCCGATCAGCAGCCGGATGATCCGGGCCTGGCGGGGCGACCCCGCCGCCGCCGCCGTCGCGCTGCGCGTCAACGGGGCGCTCCACGCCCTCGCCCGCCGAGGCAAACCCCAGTATCTCGCCGACCTCTACAGCGGCGAACACGACGACTTCGACGGCGCGATCGCCGAGGCGTTGTCGCAGGAAGACCAGTTCATCGCCGACTGGATGCGCTACCCGACCCAGACCAACGAAGTGGCCCGCGGCGCGGCGATCATGTCGGCGCTGATGGCGGTCGGCGCGGAAGGACCGAAGTCGTTCCAGATCCTGGAACTGGGCTCGAGCTGCGGCCTGAACCTTAACCTCGCGCGCTACGCCTACAACCTGGGGACGGTGTCCGCGGGCGACGCCTCGTCGCCCGTCCGCATCGCGCCGCAGTGGCGCGGCGAGGATCCGCCGGTCGCGCCGGTGTCGATCGTGTCGGCGCAAGGCGTCGACCTGAGCCCCCTGAGCGCCCTGGACCCGGCGCATCGGGAGCGGCTGCTGTCCTTCACCTGGGCCGACCAGCCTGCGCGCTCGCGTCGCCTGGAGGCGGCCTTGGCGGTCGCCATCGCCCATCCGCCGCAGGTGCACCGGGGCGACGCCAAGCTGTGGCTGACCCAGCGCCTGGCCGAGCGCCAGCCGGAAGGCGTGTGCCGCGCCGTGGTGCACACCATGTTCCTGCAGTACCTCAGCGACCGGGACCGCCAGGAGATCGCCGCCATGCTGGCCGCGGCCGGCGCCGGGGCGACGGCCGAGCGGCCGCTCATCGAGATCGGCCTGGAATGGACGGCCGACCGCCGTGAGGTCCAGCTGCGTTGCACCCGCTGGCCGGACGGCAAGAGCGCCGTGCTGGCCACCTGCCATCCCTATGGCGACTGGGTGGAATGGTATGGGCTGGGCGGGCGCCCGGCGACCTCCGGGGCCGCGCTCTAGGGGCTGCGGCAGAGCGCCAGTGGGCATGACCATGCCCAATCGACGGGGCCGCTTCAAGCCAACTTAACTTGCGTTGCCGCCGCCGCCGTGCGGGGCCGATACGGCGCCCTCCGGCAAGGGGAGGGGCGCATGGCGTTGCGGACAGCGGCGGGCGAGGAGATCGCGCCCTATGTCACCGTCACGACGGCCGAGAACCAGGCGGCGACGCTGCGCAACCAGGACCTGGCCTGGCCTGTGCGGCCGATCCGGCGCGGTCCGGCGACGCGGCCGCTGCCGCCGCATGCGCGATCGCTGGACGACCTGACCTACGAACTGGGCGGCGCGCGCTGCGGCGTCGACGACTTCATGGCGCGGCGGCGGACGGCCGGGCTGCTGGTGCTGAAGCACGGCGAGGTCGCGTTGGAGCGATATGGCCTGGGCAACGGCCCGGAGAGCCTCTGGACCGGCTTCGCCACCGCCCAGGCGATGACCGCGACGCTCTGTGGCGCGGCGCTGCATGACGGCGCCATCTCTAGCCTGGACGATACCTGCGGGGCCTACGTCCCGTGGCTGCGCGGCTCGGCCTACGAGGGCGTGACGATCCGCAACGTGCTGCGGATGTGCTCCGGCGTCGCCTGGCGCGAGGACGACGACGCGCTCGGCCGCTCCGAGGTGCGCCGCCTGGGCCGCGCCCTGGTCAGCGGGCGGCCGGGCGCTGTGCTGGACCTGATGTGCGAGCTGCCCCGCGCCCATCCCCAGGGGACGGCGTTCAACTACTCGACCGGCGAGAGCTGCGTGTTGGCCGCGGTCGTCGCGGCGGCCGCCGGCCGGCCGCTGGCCGACTATTTCGGCGAGGCGGTCTGGGGCCCGGCCGGCATGGAGGGTGACGCCCACTGGCAGCTGGAGTCCGAGGACGGCCTCGAGATCGGCGGGTTCGGCGTCAGCGCCCGGCTGCGCGACGTCGGCCGCTTCGCCCTCCTCGTGCTGGAGGACGGCGTCACGGCGGCCGGCCGGCGCGTGCTGCCGCCCGGCTGGCGCGATCTCGCCGGCCAACCCGACTGCGCCGCGACAGGCTTCGGCGCGGTGAGGCCGGGCGATCCCGCGGGATACGGCTATCACTGGTGGGCGAGGCCGCCCGCCCCCGGCGTCCACGAGGGCGTCTTCTCCGCCAACGGCGCCCACGGCCAGGTCATCTACGTCAACCCGGGCGAAGGCGTGGTCGTGGCGCTCCAGAGCGCGTGGCGCCGGCCCCAGGATCTCGACGCCTCGCTCGAGGCCGTCGCCCTGATCCGCGCCGCGGTCCGGGCGCTGAAGGAAGGCGAGACGTGAACGCCGATGGCGCGACTTCGGCTGGGACTAGCCGGCCGCGCGCGTCGGCCGCCGCCCGCGGAGGGCCGCGCCGGCCAGGCCGAAGCCCAGCAGCATCAGGGCCCAGGCGCCGGGCTCGGGGACGGCGTCGGTCACCGGGGACAGGAGCAGCGCGTAGCGGGTCCCTTCGCGCCAGCCGGTCGCCACGATCTGGCCGCTGTCGTTGATGTCGCGCGCGTCGGTGACGTCATAGCCGGAGTCCGGGCCGAGCAGGTCGGACAGCAGCCACGTCTGGCCCTGATCGTACAGGAAGCCCTGGACGAGGCCGAGGTCACGCCCGACCGCCTGGCCGGCCTCGTTCAGCCCGTGGAGGCTCAGGTTCCCACCGAGGAGGTGGACACTCCCGTCGTAGAGCATGGCGATGTGCTCGATGGACAGGATAGCCTGTGTGATGGGGTCGAGCGTGAACTGGTCGACCCAGCCGGCGGTCCAGCCGGCGTCGTTGATGTCCCACAGGCCGCCGTAGACCGTTCCGTAGACGTCATAGGGCCCCGGGTCGCCGTACTGTCTGCCTTGCTGGACCATCAGCGAGGCGCCGAACTCGGGCTGCGGCGAGCCGACGAAATGCGCGAATTCCAGACAATCCGCGCCGGCGCATGAGGTCGCAAACCCAACGACGTCGTTGTGGTTGTTGATCCCGAAGCTCATGGCGGTGAACCCTCCGGGAAGCTGGAGCTCGCCGGCGCCGCCTGGGTAGGTGAAGGCATACGACGTGTCGTCGATCACCAACGCGCCGGCGATATAGCCGGCGTCGTTGATCGCGAAGCCGACCGTCCCGTAGCCCTGGGGGTTCTGACCCGCGTTGGTCATGGTTCCGCCGTCGTAGAGGAAGGCGTGGCCGACGCCCTCGGCGTCGTAGCTGAGGCCGGTGGCCTGGCCGAGGTTGTTGATCCCGTAGGCGGCCGAGAAGCCCCCGCCGAATGTGCCGACGTCGTGGAAGCCGTCCGCGTCCTGCACGAAGCCCCGGTAGCCGTCGTGCGTCAGGATCTGGCCGACGAAGTCGCCTCGGTTGTTGAGATCGTAGCCGTAGCCGTTGGCGACGGCCGCGGTGACCTCGTAGCGCGGCGGGGTCGCGGCCTGCGCCGCCACGGCCGAGAGGCCCAGCCCTGCGACCAGGGTCGCGGTCAATCCGAAACGCATGTCAGCCCCCACGGTCCGCAACCTGCGGACGGGCCGAATTCAACTTCGGGAAGGCGTCGCTCGCCTACTGTAGATATTTGGATGGGCCGGCTCAGCCCTGGGCGTGCACGCTCGTCACCCCGGTCCGCGTGAGGGCGAAGGTGGTGGCGTAGTAGCGCTCGACGTCGTCGGACAGGGCCGGCGAACAGGTCAGGTATTTCCCGTCCAGGGCGAGCCAGCCGGCCGCCTCGCCGTCGGCCAGGAGGCCGTTGACGTGGGCGCGCGAGGTCAGGGCGGCCCGCGCCAGCTCGGAGCGCGAGAGGACGCAGGTCTGCAGCAGCCGGCCGCGGTCGGGCGGCTGGCGCAGGATCAGCGCCTCCAGCATGCGGCTGCCGCCGTCGCGGCCCTGGAACAGGTGGACCGGCCGGCCGGTGGCCTCGAAGAGGTCGGGACGCGCCTGGGACATCGCGCCCATCCAGGCCGTCAGGCGATCCTGGAACGCCGGCGCGTCGGCCGCCGCGAAGGCCGGCGCGGTCGCGGGATCGAGGGCGAGGACCGGATCGCGCACCTGCGGGAGGTTGACGGCGAGGATGGCGCGCATCCGAGCCGAGACCGCGAGCGGCGTGGTCAGGGTGAGAGGCCCGGCCGGCTCGTCGCTGCCGGCGCGCTCGATCAGGCCGTAGGCCAGGGCCTGGGCCGCGAAGGCGCGCACCCGGCCCGGGCTGGCCAGGCCGTTCTGCACCGGCTTGGCGGCGAGCAGGCCGCCCAGGGTGAGCCCGCCCCAGGCGTTCAGGACCAGAACGGCGCCGGCCAGGGCCGTGCGGCCGAGGTCGCTGGTCAGCCACCGCTCGCCAAGGGGCAGCGCGTGGTAGGCCGCCAGGCTGACCGCGGCGCGCTGCTCCACCAGTTCGCGGAACCGGCGATGGGTGCGGATCGCGGCGAGGTCGGCGTCCGACAGCGGTTCCGGAGCTGGGGCGGGCGCGGAGGCCATCGGCGGAGTGTCCGCGCCGTGGGCGCCGGCGTCCAGCCCCGGGGGCGGCGGTGTGGCTAGGCCTCGGCCGCGATGGAGCGGAGGGCGCGTTCGAAGGCGTCGGCGGGGTGGCCGCCGGAGATCAGGTATTTCTCGTTGATGATCACGGCCGGGACCGAGCTGATGCCGGCCTCGTACCACTGGCGCTCCGGGGACCGGACGTGGTCGGCGAAGCGGCCCGAGGCCAGCACCTCGCGGGCCTTCGCGGGGTCGAGGCCGGCGCGCTCTGCGGCCGCGGCCAGCACCTCGTGGTCGCCGGGGTTCTCGCCGCGGGTGAAATAGGCCTCGAACAGGGCGTGCTTGAGCGGCAGCTGACGGCCCTCCAGGCCCGCCCAGTGCAGCAGGCGGTGGGCGTCGAAGGTGTTGTAGATGCGGCTGTCGGGGCCGGTGGCGATGGTGAAGCCCACCTCGGCGGCGCGGGCGCGGATCTGCTCGCGGTTGGCCGCCGACTGCTCGGGCGTGGCGCCGTACTTCTGGAAGACGTGCTCGCCCAGGTTCTGGCCCTCGGGCGGCATGTCGGGATTGAGCTCGAACGGCTGCAGGGTGATCGTCGCCTCGACGAGGTCGCCGACCCGCGCCAGGGCTTCCTCGAGTCCGCCCAGGCCGATGATGCACCACGGGCAGGACACGTCGGAGACGAAATCGATCTTGATGGCCTTGGTCACGCGGTCGCCTCCGGGCGAAGGAGAGGTCAGGAGTTCCCCGTAGAGATAGCGGGCTGCCGCGGAATTCCAATTCCTCTTCCGCCGATGACGGGGAGGGGCGTTGGCGCCCGGCCTTGCGGGCGGCTAGGCTCCGGGAAAAAGGGGGGACCGTCCATGAACAGGCTCTGGAGCGCGGCGTTCGCCGTCGTGGTGGCGGTCGGCGCCGGCGCGGCCGCCGTGGCGCAGGGTCCGCCCCCGCCGCCCGCCGACCCCGGCCCGCCGCTCAGCGGCTATCCCCGCAAGGCGCTGCGGCCGCCGACGCCGGCGGAGCTGAAGACCGCCACCTATGTGCGCGACGTGATCTACGGCCACCGCGACGGCATGGCGCTCACCTACGACGTCTTCAAGCCGGTGAAGAAGGCCAACGGCGCGCTGGTGGTCAACATGGTCTCGGCCGGCTGGCGATCGTCGTGGGGCCCGCCGGAGGAGCGCCAGGCGCGTTACCAGGCGCTGATCGACAAGGGCTTCACGGTGGTGGCGCTGTACCATTCGTCGGCGCCGCGCTTCCAGGTTCCGGACGCGGTGGCGGACGTCCGGCTGGGCATGCGCCACATCAAGCTGCACGCCGCCGACTACGGCGCCGACCCCAAGCGCATCGGCGTGTGGGGCGCGAGCGCCGGGGGCCATCTGGCGTTGGTCGCCGGCATGATGGCCGACGACGGGGACTTAGGCGCCGCCAACCCGCTGGAGCGTTCCGGCAATCGCGTGGCGGCGGTCGTCGCCTATTTCCCGCCCACCGACCTGGCCGCCCTGCTGCAGGGCCGGCCCAAGGGCGGGGCCATCGCCTTCGACGACAAGCTCTATCCGTCGGTCTCGCCGATCCTCAGCGTGGACGCGCGCGATCCGCCGACGCTGATGCTGCACGGCGACGCCGACAAGGGCGTGCCGCCGTCGCAGTCGGAGGCCATGCATGCGGCGCTCGACAAGGTGGGCGTCGAGAACCGGCTGACGATGTTCGCGGGCGCCGACCACGACTTCTACGTCAAGGGCGACCCGGCGAAGACCGACGCTTACGCCACCGAGGCCATGGCCGCGATGGTCAGCTGGTTCGAAGACCACCTCGGGAAATAGTCCGGTCGCGGAGTTCCGCGAGCGGTGGCCAACCGACCCCATGCGATCCGGTCATCTGTGCGGGGGTCTTTGGGCCGGGGGAGCCCCGGCGGCCTTCCCCGGTGTCGATCCGGGCCCGGTCGGAGAGGGCAGAGGGCGGGCGAGCGCCGGCCACGCCGCCGCGCCGGCCAGGATGGTCAGGCTGAACAGGGCCACGACGACCGAACTGGAACGTCGCACCAGCGCCGCGCCCCGGCCTCCAGCGCCCGCGCGCACCAGCGCCCCGAACAGGACCCAGGCGCCGCCCGCCAGCGCGATCAGGGCGAGCAGAACGACCCCGTGGGGATACAGGAGCGGGCCGAGCCCGATCGACCGCGGGGGAAGGATCACGAAGACGAACACCATCGCCTTCGGATTGCTCAAGGTGGCCAGGAACACCCGGCGGAACGATATGGCGGACTCCTCCGCCCATATCGCCGGCCGCCACAGCCGCCAGGCGACGTACGCCAGATAGAGCCCGCATCCGACTCGCAAGGCCAGGCCCACCCAGGCGGAGGCGTCCGCGAGCGGCGCCAGGAAGAGCTCCAGGGCCGTGATCGCCCCCGCATAGCCCGCCATCTCCGCGCCGATCAGCGGCAGCGCCCGCCGGGCCCCGCGCGTCGCGCCTCCGGCGGCGAGGAGCGTGTTTGTCGGCCCCGGCGTGAGGAGCAGCGCCAGGGCGGCCAGCACGAAGCTCTCGAGTTCGACCATGACGGTCCTCCCTGGCCGCGGCCGTCCTAGTGTTACCGCTAACGAAATAAAATTGACAGCGCTGTCGTTGATGCACACACTGACAACCGGAAGTCGTCCCTCGAGAGACGGCTCGGAGGAAACATGAACCTGCCCGGCTCAGCGCGTCGGCGCGTGCGCGCCCCTGTCTTTTCCATCCCCGACTGGCGCGGCGGCCACGCCGCCGCGTCCTCCTTCCCCGCGGCGTAGCGGGCGGCGGGATGAGGGCGGGGAGGCTCATGACACGGGCGCCGGCATGCGCCATGGCGGCGGCCCTGGCTGCGCCTGGACCCGTCGCGCTCGCGCAGGCCGTGCACCCGCAGGCCTGGCCGGCCGCGCGCAGCCCCGCGCTCGTGGACAAGAAGACGGAGGCCTTCGTCAGCGACCTGATGGGGCGGATGTCGTTGGAGGAGAAGGTCGGCCAGCTGGTCCAGGCCGACATCGGCAGCGTCCGCCCCTCCGACCTGAAGGACTATCCGCTGGGCTCGATCCTCGCGGGTGGCGACAGCCCGCCGCTCGACGCCCCGGACCGCTCGCCGGCGCCCGCCTGGCTGGCGACCGCGCGCGCCTTCCACGACGCGGCGCGCGAGGCGCGGCCGGGCCGGCCGTTCATCCCGCTGCTCTTCGGCGTGGACGCGGTGCACGGCAACAGCAACGTCGTCGGCGCGACCATCTTCCCCCACAACATCGGCCTGGGCGCCGCCCGCGATCCGGAGCTGATCCGGGCGATCGGCGAGGCCACGGCGCGCGAGATGACCGCGGTCGGCATCGACTGGACGTTCAGCCCGACCGTGGCGGTCGCGCGCGACGACCGTTGGGGCCGCTCGTACGAGAGCTATTCCGAGAACCCGGAGATCGTCGCCAGCTACGCCCGTGCGCTGGTCACCGGGCTGCAGGGCGAACCCTCCGCCTGGCCGCCGCTGCAGGGCGGCCATGTGGCCGCCTCGACCAAGCACTTCCTGGGCGACGGCGGGACCGAAGGCGGCCGCGACCAGGGGGACAACAAAGCGAGCGAAGCCGACCTCGCCCGGATCGACGCCCCTGGGTACGTCGCGGCGATCGACGCGGGCGTGATGACCGTCATGGCCTCGTTCTCCAGCTGGCAGGGCGTGAAGCTCCACGTCCACAAGGGCCTGCTGACCGACGTCCTGAAGGGGCGGATGGGCTTCGACGGCTTCGTGGTGGGCGACTGGAACGCGCATGGCCAGGCGCCCGGCTGCTCCACCGAAAGCTGCCCCGCGGCCTTCAACGCCGGCATGGACATGCTGATGGCCCCCGACAGCTGGAAGGGGCTGTACAACAACACGCTGGCGCAGGCGCGCTCCGGCGAGATCCCCATGGCGCGGATCGACGACGCGGTCCGGCGGATTCTGCGGGTAAAGGCCAGGGTGGGCCTCTTCGGGCCGCGGCCGTTCGAGGGGCGGCTCGACGAGGTGGGCGCGCCGGCTCACCGTGCGCTGGCCCGCCGCGCGGTCCGCGAGTCGCTCGTCCTGTTGAAGAACAACGGCGGCGTGCTGCCGATCGCGGGCTCCGCGCGCGTGCTGGTGGCCGGGGACGGCGCGGACAGCCTCGGCAAGCAGACCGGCGGCTGGACGCTGAGCTGGCAGGGCACGGACAACAAGCCGGCCCACTTCCCGGGCGCCCAGTCGATCTGGAGCGGCGTGCGCGAGGCGGTCGAGGCGGCGGGCGGACGCGCCGAACTGAGCCCCGACGGACGCTTCACCACCAAGCCCGACGTGGCGATCGTCGTCTTCGGCGAGAACCCCTACGCCGAGTTCATGGGCGACCTGCCGACGCTGGAACACCAGTCCGGCGCGAAGGCCGACCTGGCGTTGCTCCGCCGCCTGAAGGCGCAGGGCGTTCCGGTGGTCGCGGTCTTCCTGTCGGGCCGGCCGCTTTGGGTGAACCCCGAGCTGAACGCCGTCGACGCCTTCGTGGCGGCCTGGCTGCCCGGGACCGAAGGCGGCGGCGTGGCCGACGTCCTGATCGGCGACGCGAAGGGCCGCCCGCGCCACGACTTCCGCGGCCGGCTGTCGTTCTCCTGGCCGAAGCTCGCGAGCCAGGCGCGGCTGAACGTCGGCGATGCCGGCTACGATCCGCTGTTCGCTTACGGCTATGGCCTCACCTACCGGGACCGCAGGGAACTCAGCCCGCTGTCGGAGGTCTCGGGGGTCAGCGCCGCGGTGACCAATTCCGACCGCTTCCTGGTCGAGGGCAAGATGGTCGCGCCCTGGCGCCTCGTGCTGCGGGACGCCGGGGGCGAGGCCACGTTCGACGCCGGATCCGGCGCCAGCCCGCGCGGCGCTGTCGCCATGAGCCCGGTCGACGCGGGCGGGATGCAAGGCGCGGGGCGCAGCCTGGTCTGGACCGGCGAGGCGGAGGCGCGCGTGAGCGGCCCTCCCGTCGACCTGAGCCGGCAGGCCAACGGCGATGTGACGCTGCTCGTCACCTATCGCGTCGACCAGCGCCCCACGGCGCCCGTGCGGCTCGGCGTGGGCGCAGCGACCGTGCCGCTGGACGCCGTCCTGAACAGCGCCCCCGTCGGCCAATGGCAAAGCGTGAAGGTCAGGCTCGCGTGCTTCCGCCGCGACGGCGAGACCCTTGCGGCGGTCAGCGGCCCGGCGTCGATCGCCACGACCGGCCGGCTGGGCCTTTCCATTTCCGAGCTGCGGCTCGCACCCAATCAGAACGATGGGATCTGCCCATGAGCTCGAGTGGCGCGTGATCCGCGCCGAGATCGTGGAAATGTAACCGACTTGAGACAATTTGTATTGATTGCTTGGGAGTTGAAATGATACCGCTACCGTAAAGTAGAATATCGTCGTTTGGCGGTGGTGATAAATACTGCGTGCGCGAAAACATCGCGGCATGCAGCAATAGAGTTCTGCTGAATTCAACCAACTGCGGGAGGGGAGCTCATGCGGCGGAAAAACAGCCTGAATACATCCGTATCTCTACTTTCGATGTCGGTCGCCCTGTTGGCGGCCGGTCATGCGAGCGCGCAGCAGACCGGAGCCGAGGTGGACGAGATCGTCGTCACCGGCTTCCGCGCGTCGATCGAGGAAGCGATCAACATCAAGCGCAGCAACAGCGGCGTCGTGGATGCGATCGTCGCCGAGGACATCGGCAAGTTCCCCGACACGAACCTGGCGGAATCGCTGCAGCGGATTCCCGGCGTCGCCATCGACCGCACGAACGGCGAGGGGGCCGAGGTGACCGTCCGCGGCTTCGGCGGCGGCTTCAACCTGGTCACCCTGAACGGCCGGAACATGCCGACCGCCAACGTCCAGACCGTGGGCGGCGACCAGGACGCTGAGAACATCGACGCCACGAGCCGCTCGTTCGACTTCTCGAACCTGGCCTCGGAAGGGGTCAGCGTCCTGGAGGTCTACAAGACCGGGCGCGCCGCGATCCCGTCCGGCGGCATCGGCGCGACGATCAACGTCCGCACCCGCCGGCCGTTCGACGCGGCCGAGGGCTTCAGCGGCAGCGTCGGGATCAAGGGGCTCTACGACAGCGGCGTCGAGGAAAGCCTCAAGGACGCGGACAAGATCACGCCCGAGGCCTCGGGCCTAGTGAACTGGAACGACCCGAGCGGGGTCTTCGGGGTCACGCTCTTCGGCAGCTATCAGAAGCGCAACTACACCAGCCGCAGCGCCACTTCGAACGACTGGAACATCCGCACGCTCGCGGACTTCCTGAACCCGGCGAACGGCTTCGTGCGCAACAACAACGCCACCCAGATCACCGGCGCGCCGACCAACCCCTCGACCCTGGTCGCGATCCCGAACGACAGCCGCTACCACTTCGCGGAAGGCCAGCGCGAGCGGATCAATGGCCAGGCCTCGGTGCAGTTCCGGCCGGCCGAGAACCTCGTCCTGACCGGCGAGGCGTTCTACGCCCGCAACAAGGCGAAGGAACACCGGAGCGACCAGACGAACTGGTTCAACCGTCCGTTCGACAAGGTGACGTTCGACGACAACCCGGTGGTGGCGACCGCCGTCTTCCTGCAGGAGACGCTCAGCGGGACCAAGGACGTGGGCTTCGAACAGCAGTTCCGGGCCAACACCGACTCCCTGGAATCCTACGCCCTGAACGGCGCCTGGGAGATCAACGACCGTCTCTCGCTCACCGTGGACGGCCACTTCTCGAAGGCCCGGAGCAAGCCGGGCGGCTCCAACGGCACCAGCTCGACCCTGGTGGCGATCGGCGCTCCGGTCATCGCGGCGCACTCCGTGGATTTCACCGGCTCGGTCCCGATCCAGAACCCGACGATCAACGACGCCGCGCCGCGCGGCAACGGCAATGGCCGCCTCGACGCCGGCGACCTGGGCAGCCAGGTGGGACGCACCTTCTCCCAGCGCCAGTCGCAGCAGATCAAGGAGATCCGCGCCGACGTCGTCTGGGAGCTGGACGACAACGGCAGCCGGTTCGACTTCGGCGGCGACTACCGCTCGTCCAAGATGCGGCAGGCCGAGCTCAACACCCAGCAGGACCTGGGCAGCTGGGGTATCTCGAATCCGGGCGACGTCTCCCGGATCGCGGGCAACCTGGTGAGCGAATTCTGCCTCGCCTGCGCCTTCGACGATTTCGACGTCAAGCAAAGCGGTCCGGGCCTCGTCGCCTTCCGCGCCGATCCAATCGCCCTCTACAGCGCGCTCTCGCAGTTCTACGCGGGGCGCGGCAACGCGGTCGCCATCACCGGCCAGACGGACAACCGGGTGAAGGAGGACATCTTCGCCGCCTACGGCCAGGTGACCTGGAAGGGGCAGCTCGGCGACTGGCCGGCCAGCATGGTGGCGGGCATCCGGTACGAACGCACGGAGGTCGACGCGACGTCCCTGATCCGCACGCCACGCGCGATCGTCTGGACCGCCGACAACGACTTCTTCGTCTCCACCTCGGCGACGAACGAGCCGATCGACGGCAAGGGCAGCTACAACAACCTGCTGCCGGCCCTCGATTTCCAGCTCCAGCTTCGCGACAACGTCATCGCGCGGGCCTCGTTCAGCCGCACCATCGCGCGGCCCGACTACGCGAACCTGTTCGCGGTGGTGACGCCGCAGCAGCCGAACCGGCCCTCGGCCAACGGCGGCATCCCGCTCGGCACGTCGGGCAACCCGGACCTCGAACCGCTGATCTCGGACAACTTCGACGTCTCGCTCGAGTGGTACATCAAGCCGGGCAGCTTCGTGTCGGCGGGCGTCTTCGAGAAGCGGGTCGACAACTTCGTGGGCACCGGCACGGTGAACCGGTCGCTGTTCAACCTGCGCGACCCGGCCTCGGGCGCGCCGGGGACGCGGTCCGGCTCCGCGCGGCAGCTGCTGACGACTGTGGGGGCCGACCAGACGGACGTGAACCTCTTCACGGCCACGGCCCTGCTCATCCAGAACGGCGGCAACGTCGCGGCGGCCACATCGCAGTTCCAGGCCAACCGGCTACCGGCGCCGGGCGGCGGGCTGGGGGACCTGAACCAGGCCTTCGTCGACTCGGTCCTGGCCTCCATCGACATCGAGGCGAACGCGACCGACCCGCTGTTCTCCTTCCAGGTCGCCCAGCCGATCAACAATCAGGAGGCGAAGATCTGGGGCTTCGAGTTGGCCGGGGCCTACTTCCTCGGCGACACGGGCTTCGGCGTCGCGGCTGCCTACACCTATGTCGACGGCGACGTGGGCTTCAACGTCGGCTCCAGTCCCAACCAAGACCAGTTCGCGCTGCTGGGCCTGAGCGACACCGCCAACGTCACCCTGATCTACGAGAAGCACGGGATCTCCGCCCGGCTGGCGTGGAACTGGCGGGACAAGTACCTGGTGCGGACCAACCGGGGCGGTTCGCGAAACCCGGTGTTCGTGGCGCCCTTCGACCAGCTGGATCTCAACGTCAGCTACGACATCAACGAGAAGATCGCGGTGTCGTTCGAGGGGATCAACCTGCTCGGCGAGCATCTGCGGACCTATGCCCGCGACAAGAACGAGCTCTACCACGCCCAGGAACTTGATGCCCGATACCTCGTCGGTGTCCGCTACAAGTTCTAGCCGGCCCATCGTCGACCTGGAGAGATGGGGGCCGCTGTCCGCAGCGGCCCCCTTGGTCTGGACGAACGGTAGGCCGGCGACCGGGAGAGTGCGATGACGAACAGGGTGCTGCTGAACAACGTCGACCACGCCGACCTGCGCGTGGTCACGCGGCACGGCCCGGAGTTCGGCGACAGCGTCAACCAGGTGCTGGTGTTCCCGACCGAGTTCGACGCCCTGCAGCGCGAGTATCCGATCCTGTTCCGGAAGGACGCCAACGGTGAGTTCCAGGCCGTGGCGGTGCTGGGGCTGGACCGGGACGAGAACCTGTTCCTGGACGCGGGGCGCTGGAACGCCCGCTACGTGCCGGCGGCGCAGCAGCGGGGCCCGTTTTCGATCGCGCTGCAGGACGCCCGGCCGGGCCGCGACGGAGACGCGCCGCCCATGATCCATATCGACCTGGACCATCCGCGGGTGAGCCGCGGCGAGGGCGAGCCGCTCTTCCTGCCCGCGGGCGGCAACTCGCCCTACCTTCAGCACGTGGCCCGACTGCTGGGGACGATCTACGACGGCCTGGAGGTCAGCGGCCCGTTCTTCGCCGCGCTGGAGGAGTTCGGTCTGATCGAGCCGGTCGTGATCGAGGTGAAGCTCAACGACCGGGAGGCCTATGAGCTGCCGGACGTCTATGCGATCTCCCAGGAGCGCCTCGCGCACCTGCCGGGCGAGGCGCTGGAGCGGCTGCACCGCGCGGGCCTGCTTCGCGCCGTCTACGCGGTGATCTCCTCGCTGGGCAACATGGCCTGGCTGGTGGAGGCCAAGAACCGCAAGCTGGCGGGTGCGTGATGCAGGTCGCGGCCAGGACAACGGTAGTGACCGGAGCGCGTCCGGCGGACCTGCGCCTCGACGAACTGATGGCGGCGCAGCGCCCGACAGTCTTCAAGGGGATGGCCGACGACTGGCCGCTGGTGCGGCTGGGCCGCCAGTCGCCGGGCGCGGTCATGGCCGAGCTCAAGCGCCACGACAGCGGGCGGCCCGTCGTCGGCTACGCCGGCGATCCCGAGATCGGCGGCCGCTTCTTCTACGACGCTGCCTTGACGGGGCTGAACTTCCGGGCCGAGCGGGTGGGGCTCGGCGCCTACCTCGACCGGATCGCCGAGGGGCTGGAGCGCGCCGACGGCCCGTCGCTCTACATCGGCTCCACGGATATCGACACCTACCTGCCGGGACTGCGGGCGGAGAACGACCTCGGTCTCGCGCCCGAGGCGTTCGGGGAAGAGCCGCCGCTCGTCAGCATCTGGATCGGCAACCGTACGGTGGCCTGCGCGCACTACGACATGTCCAACAACATCGCCTGCTGCGTGGCGGGCCGCCGGCGCTTCACCCTCTTCCCGCCGGACCAGGTGGCGAACCTCTATCCGGGCCCGCTGGAGCCGACGCCGGGCGGGCAGGTGGTGAGCCTGGTGGACTTCAGGCAGCCCGACTTCGAACGCTTCCCGCGGGCCCGCGAGGCCCTGGCTGCCGCGGAGGTGGGCGAGCTGGACCCCGGCGACGTCCTTATCTACCCGGCGCTCTGGTGGCACCAGGTTGAGGCGCTGGAGCCGTTCAATGTGCTCGTGAACTACTGGTGGAACACGTCGCCGGCCTTCATGGACACGCCGCAGACGACCCTGCTCCACGCGCTCCTGAGCCTGCGGGACCGGCCCGAGCACGAGAAGGCCGGCTGGAAGGCGCTGTTCGACTACTACGTCTTCGGGCCCGCGGGGCAGGCGGGCGCGCACCTGCCGCCCGGCGCTCGCGGCGACCTGGGACCGCTGGAAGAGCGGCGCGCCCGGGCGCTCCGCGCCAATGTACTCAACCGGCTCAACCGATGAAGACCGAAACGGGGGAACGCATGCTGGGACAGGTCGTGAAGAAGGTCGTCGTGGCGGGCGGCGGATCGGCCGGCTGGATGGCCGCCGCGGCGCTCTCCGAACAGCTGGGGTCCCTGGTGGACATCACCCTGGTGGAGTCCGACGCCATCGGCACGGTCGGCGTCGGTGAATCGACGGTGCCCACCGCCCGGACGTTCGTCCACCTGCTCGGCCTCGACGAGCGCGAGTTCATGCGGGAGACGGGCGCCACCTTCAAGCTCGGCATCCTGTTCGACAACTGGGGCGAGATCGGGGACCGCTACATCCACTCCTTCGGCGTGGTGGGGAAATCCACGCTGATGGCGCACTTCCATCACATGTGGCTGCAGGCCAGGGCGCAGGGGTTCGGCGGCGAGCTCGGCGACTACTGCCTCGAACTGAAGGCGTCCGAGGAGGGCCGGTTCTACACGGGCGAGGACATGCCCCTGAACTACGCCTACCACGTCGACGCCACCCGCTTCGGACGCTATCTGCGCCGCCGGTGCGAAGGCCGGGGCGTACGGCGCGTCGAGGGCAAGATCCGCGAGGTCCAGCAGCACCCGGAGACCGGCTTCGTCACCGCGCTGGTGCTGGAATCCGGCGAGCGGGTCGAGGGCGACCTGTTCGTGGACTGCACCGGCTTCCGGGGCGTCCTGATCGAGCAGACGCTGAAGGCCGGCTTCGAGGACTGGGGGGACTGGCTGCCCAACGACACGGCCCTGGCGGTGCAGACCCGCACCACCGAGCCGCCGCTTCCGCTCACCCGCGCCATCGCGCACCGGGCCGGCTGGCAGTGGGGCATCCCGCTGCAGCATCGCGAGGGCAACGGCTGGGTCTACAGCTCGCAGTACATGTCGGACGACGAGGCGCGCAGCAGTTTCCTGGGGCAGCTGCCGGGCCAGCAGCTGACCGAACCCTGGCTGATCCGCTTCCGGCCCGGCCGGCGACGGAAATGCTGGGACAAGAACGTGGTCGCGGTGGGCCTGGCCGGGGGCTTCATCGAGCCGCTGGAAGCCACGTCCCTGCACCTGACGATGATCGCGGTGACGCGGCTGCTTCAGCTGTTCCCGTTCACCGGCGTCAACGACACGCTGATGAACCGGTTCAACACCCTCGCCGACCAGGAGATCATCCGCATCCGGGACTTCATCATCCTGCACTACAAGGCCACGGAGCGGACCGACAGTCCGTACTGGGACCGCTGCCGGACCATGGAGATCCCGGACTACCTGGCCGAACGCATCCGATTCTTCACGGACAACGCCCAGGTCTACCAGCTCCCCGGCGAACTGTTTCAGGTGGACTCCTGGCTGCAGGTCATGCTGGGCCAGCGCCTGGTCCCGCAGAGTCATCATCTGATGGCAGCTCAGATGCCGCCCGCCCAGCTGCGCGGCGCGCTCGACAGCCTGAAGGGCAACATCGCGCGCGCGGTCGCGCGGATGCCCAGCCATCAGGCCTTCCTCCAGCAGTACGCGGGAATCCCCGAAGAGACCGCGCCGGCCTGAGCTCAGTCGCGAGGTGGCGCCGTCGAGCGCCGCACCACGAGCTCGGACGACGGCAGCCGTTCGGGCGCGGCGTCGCCGTCGCTGTCGGCCGGCGCCTCGCCGGCGATCAGCGCGCGGACGGCGTAGGTCGCCATCTCCACGAGGGGCGGCCGCATGGTGGTCAAGGGCGGCTGGCTGAAGCGCCCGACAGCGCTGTCGTCGAAGCCACAAACAGAAACGTCCTCGGGCGCCGAAAGACCGCTCTCGGCCAGGGCGGTGATGGCGCCGAGCGCCATCTCGTCGTTGCTGGCGAAGACGGCGGTGGGACGCTCGACCCCGGCGAGCAGCGCCTGCATCGCGGTGACGCCCGAGTCGAAGGTGAAGTCGCCCTGCTGCAGCCAGGCCGCGGGAACGGCCAGGCCGTGCGCCGCGAGGGCCGCCAGGAAGCCCTCCCGCCGCGCCCGGCTGGCGGCGTAGCGGGGCTCCCCCAGGATGATGGCGATGCGGCGGTGGCCCAGGCCGATCAGGTGCTCGGTCATCTCATAGGCCGCGGCGCGGTCGTCCACGCCCAGGCGCAGGCCGCCGCCCTCGGTGCGCTCGGGCCCAAGCCGCACGAACGGCGTGCCCGAGGTCTTGAGCAGCTCCAGGACGGTGGCGTCGTCGGTGATCGGCGGCGTCAGCAGGACGCCGTCCGGCTGCAGGGCCGCCAGCAGGCTGCCCACCTCCTGCCGGACCCGCGGCGTGGCGTGGTCGATCAGCTCGACCATGAAGTGATAACCGGCCTCGCGGCAGGCGGCCGTGGCGCCGAGCTGGATGCGCGACAGGTAGGCCCCACCGCGCTCGCTCCGCCAATGCTCCATGGTCAGCGCGGCGTCCACGAAGGCGGCGATCACGAAGGAGCGGGCGCCGGCCAGGCTGCGTGCGGACAGGTTGGGATGGTAGCCCAGGGTCTCGGCCGCCGCCAGCACGCGGGCCTGCGTCGCCGGCCGGACATTCGGTTCCCGGTTCATGACCCGCGAGACCGTCTTGATCGAGACGCCGGCGTGGGCGGCCACATCATAGATCGTCACGGACGCCATGGAGATCGATCGCGCTTTCGTTGGCCCCCCGCGCAGCCTAAGCATCTGGGAGTCAATTGCGAGGCTTGATCGCCCGTCGATGCGACATCGCGCGACGGACGGGGCCGCGCGGGGCGCAGGGGAGGAAGACGCCGAATGGCCGTGGCCGCCGATGCCGGTCCCGAGGAGCCGGTGCGCGCCGGCTTCGTCGCCGGCTACGCCTTCGCTCAGATCGGGGCCTACATCAGCTTCGTGCCGCTGCTCCAGCTGCTGTTGCCGCTGAAGGCCGCCGCCATCGACCCCGCGGGCAAGCTGGCGCTGCTCAGCCAGGTCGGCCTCTGGGGGGCCATCGTGGCGGCGGTCGTCAATCTCGCGGCCGGCGCCATCAGCGACCGGACCACGTCGCGCTTCGGCCGTCGCCGGCCCTGGCTGCTCTTCGGCGCCCTGGCCACCCTCGCGGCCTACGCGGCGATCTACGTCTCGACCGACGCTGCGGGCCTGCTGGCGGGCGTGATCGCCTTCCAGTTCGGCTTCAACTTCCTGTTCGCCGCGCTCCTGGCCGTGATGGCCGATCGGGTGCCCGACGCCCAGAAGGGGCTGGTCTCAGGCCTGCTGAGCCTGGGCTATCCCTTGGGCGGCCTCGTCGGGACGACCGTGGTCGGCGGGTTGATCCTGGGCGAAGCCGCGCGCTTCATCGCCATCTCCGCGGTGCTCGTGGTCACGCTCGTTCCCTTCACCTTGGCGCTGAAGGACAGCCCAGCCGGGCCGCGCGACGCGCCGTCGAGCATGCTGGACCGCCTTGCCGTCTCGCCCGCGCCCTTCGCCCATCGCGACTTCGCGCTGGCCTGGATCGGCCGGTTCCTGGTGATCCTCGCCTTCGTCGTCGCCCAGACCTACGCGCTCTATCTGCTCCAGGACGTCTTGCTCCACGAGCGGCTGTTTCCTGGGCGCACGGCCGAACAGGGGCTCGCCATGCTGACGGCCGTCTTCGCGATCGCCAGCATGGCAACGTCGCTGCTCAGCGGCGCGCTCTCGGACCGCCTGGGCCGGCGCAAGATGTTCGTCGTGGCGGGCGGACTGGCGGTCGGGCTGGGAGTCGCCGCGTTCGCCGTGGCGCCCAGCTGGCCCATCGCATTCCTCGCCTATGCGGTCTTCGGCTCCGGGGCAGGTTGCTACTATGCCGTGGACATGGCGCTCGTGACGCAGGTCCTGCCGTCGGCGCGGGACGCGGGCAAGGATCTCGGGCTCATCAACCTGTCGAACGCCCTGCCGCAGGTCGCCGCGCCCCTGCTCGCGGTGGGGCTGTCGCAGGCTCTCGACGCGGATCTGCGCGCGCTCTTCCTGATCGCGGCCGGCAGCGCGGCCCTGGGCGGGTTGGCGGTTCTCCCGATCCGCGGCGTCCGATAGGGTCTCCCGACCGGCAGGCGCTGGCGGCCCGGGAGGGATTCGAACCCCCGACCTTAGCTTTAGGAAAGCTCTGCTCTATCCTGCTGAGCTACCGGGCCACGCGGGGCGGTTCGTGCCATGCGCGGCGGCCCGGGGCAACCGTCAGCGTCGGGCCCGCGCGGGGGCCGGGCGGCGGCGCTGGAGGCGCAGGGTCGCGCCGGCCGAGCCGAAGCCCACGATCATCAGCGCCCACGCGGACGGCTCGGGGACAGGGGCGGCGTCGTGGGCCGTCTCGCGCAGCGCCGTCGGCGGTGCGCCGGGGGGCGGGCCCTTGTCCGACGAGGTCGTGCCGGGATCGAAGCTGCTGAAGCTGCCGAAGGCCGCGACCTGGCCCGGCTTGGGCTTGGGCTTGGGATCCAGGGACAGGGTCAGCGTCAGATCGCCATCGGCGGGGTTCCAGACCAGCGCCTGGCCCGCGAAGCTCAGGGTCTCGCCGCCGATGCCGGCCATGTTGTAGCGGCCCCAGGTCCCCAGCTCCTCGCCGTTCAGCGAGAAGGTGATGCGGAAGGTCTCGCCGTCCAGCGCGCCCAGCACGCCACGGCCCATCAGCAGGCTCGCCACATTGACCGGCCCGGTGAAGTCCTTGGCCGACCAGGTGCGGGTGTAGGTCCCGGCCTCGCCGAAGCAGCTGGTCTTGCCGCAACCCGCGTCGGGATCGACCACCAGCGTCACCGCCCCGGCCGAGCCCGCGGCCGCCACCGCCGTTATCGCCGCTGCGCCGAACGCGGCGCGCCTCAACCCCGAGTTCATGGCCCAATCCCCAACTGCAACTTGAGGGCAAGGCTAGGTCGCGGCCGTCGAACGGTAAATTGGACCAAAGGCCTAGGACTTTGGTCGTAGAGCTCAGCGCTCCGCGCGGGGGCGCCAACGAAAAACGCCCGGCGGTGAGGCCGGGCGTCGTCCGTATCCGTCGGTCGGGAAGGCTTAGGCCGCGGCGGCCGTGGTCTTCACCAGCGACTTGTTCAGCATGGCGATGGCCGCGTCGCGGTCGATGCGCTCGATGGCGGCGACTTCGCGGGCCATGCGGTCCAGGGCGCTCTCATACAGCTGGCGCTCGGAGTAGGACTGCTCGGGCTGGTTCTCGGCGCGGTGCAGGTCGCGCACGACCTCGGCGATCGAGATCAGGTCGCCCGAGTTGATCTTGGCTTCGTACTCCTGGGCGCGGCGCGACCACATGGTGCGCTTCACGCGGGCGCGGCCCTTCAGGGTGGTCAGCGCCTTCGACACCACGCCGGTCTCGGCCAGCGGACGCAGGCCCGCCGTCTTCGCCTTGGCAGTCGGAACGCGCAGCGTCATCTTCTCGTGGTCGAAGGTGATGACGTAGACTTCAAGCTTCAGACCGGCGACTTCCTGGGTCTCGATCCCCTGCACCTGACCCACGCCGTGGGCGGGGTAGACGACATGATCGCCGACCTGGAACTCCGTACCGCTCTTGCTCATCGAGATACCTTTCTATTCGTCCGCGTGGCCGCGGCGCTCTCGTCACGCGCTCCCGAAAAAGCGAAATAGCCACCCGGTCCGCGAGAGGGTTCCGCGGCGGCGCTATTCCTGTGTTCGGAAGCTAGACCTCTTAAGACACCCTTCGCCCGTACCGACGACAGACGCCGGCCGGCTGTTCTTGCTACAGACCGACGCGGGCGAAGCCTTCGTGTCGTGTCGTTTGCGACATTAACACAAAAATGAGCCGAATGAAAGGGTTGCACCCTCCGCGCGCGGAGGGGGCGAAAGGTGCGCCTTAGGACCCGCGCCCGGGCTTCTCGGAAAAGTATTTCTCGAACTTGCCGGTTTCGCGCTCGAAAGCTTCCTTGTCGGCCGGCGGTTCACCCTTGACCGTGATGTTTGGCCACACCTTCGAGTATTCGCTGTTGATGCGCAGCCACTTGCCGTCGGCGTCGTCTTCGGTGTCGGGCTTGATCGCGTCGACCGGGCACTCGGGCTCACAGACGCCGCAGTCGATGCACTCGTCCGGATTGATCGCCAGGAAGTTCTCGCCTTCGTAGAAGCAGTCGACCGGGCACACCTCGACGCAGTCCATGAACTTACATTTGATGCAGGGATCCATCACGATGTAGGTCATGGCGGCGGTTTGAAACTCCGGCAGGCGTCCCGAGCTCGGGGCGCGGGTTTTTCACGGCGCCGCCGTCTCTTGTCAATGCAAGCGGCGCCCAGGATTTCTGCGGGAGCGGATAGGGCGGGCTCAGCCGAAGGTCTTGCCGAGGTCGGGGCCCTTGCGGCGGAACAGGACCTGCGGCGGGCCGAAGCGGTTCGGCTCGGGATCGCCCGGCATGAATCCGACGAACCCGGTGAACGCCACGCTGCCGACCAGCAGGACCGCCTGCAGCAGCCCCGCCGCCGCCGGCGCGGCCACCATGCCGAAGCCGCAGGCGAGGCCGAAGGCCAGGGGGAGGACCGCCCACCAGCCGCTCCGGTCGAAATCGTGCAGCCGACGGATCGTGAAGATCAGCATCGGCCCGGTCGCCGCGGTGGCGCTCAGCCCGGGCAACAGGACGTTCACGCCGATCACCATCAGCACCATCAGCCAGTACTCGGCCCGACTGCCCCGCGCCTTCCAGTAGCGGGCGTAGGCCGTGGCGCGGTCGTCGCGATCGGGGCGGTTGCGGCTGAACATGGCGGTACTCCTAGACTGCGCCCAGGAGACGGTGTTCGCCTTAAGATTGCGTCGGCGGGTTTGGTGAACGGCGCGTGTGGCGGATCAGTCGGCGTCCAGCGCGGAGTACAGCAGCCGCGCCTCGGTGGCCGGGCCGCGGCGGTCGCCCATGGCCTCGACCACGATGGCGATCAACCGCCCCCCAAGCGCGAACACCAGCCGGTCGCCGACCTTGATCGGCCGGGCGGGCTTGTCGAGGCGATGCTCGTCCTGGCCGGCGCGGGTCAGGCGGATGCGCCCCTCCTCGATGAACTTGGCGGCCATCGAGCGGGTTTTGAAGAAGCGGGCGCGCCAGAGCCAGACGTCGGCGCGGCAGGCGTCCACCTCGCTCATCCCGTCGCGGCCTTCTTGCGGCGGCGCGGACGGCGGCGGGCGGGCGCGGGCCGGTCCTTCAGGGCGGCCAGCGCGGCGAAGGGCGAGTGCGGGGCAGGCCTTGCGTCCGGTTCCGGCCGGCGTTCGGCGCGGCGACGCCAGGCGATGGGTTCACCTGCCTTCGGCCGGTTCACGGGCGCGAAGCCCAGGCCGCGCAGCAGGGTCAGGCTGTCGTGGGCGCTCCAGCCCAGCGCCTCGCGCGCCTCGTCGGTCAGCACCACCCCGCCGTTCTGGATCGGGGCGGCGCGCAGCACCTCGTCCAGCCGCTCCAGCTGCTCGACCGGGACCGCCAGGCCGCGGACGGCGCGCAGGCCGTGGGCCGCCAGCACCCGGCCCGTGGGTGCGGGCTCGGGCAGGCGCGTCACGCCCGCGCCAGGCGTCCAGCCGCCGGCCTCGCGACGGCTCACCGCCTGGGCCAGGGCCATCGCCTCTGGCCGCAAGAGGCCGGGCAGGTAGAGCGAGAAGGCCCCGATCCGGACCCCCAGGCTGCGCAGCATCCGCCGCTCCACCTGGCTGAGCGCGCGGGTGTCGGCGGCCACTTCGGCGCGGTCCAGCACGCCGCCGGCCTCGATCAGGCGATAGGCGAGGCCCCGGGCCAGGCCGCGGATCTTGCCGTCGGCGACGGCGGCCTCGAGCTTGCGCAGCGGCGCCAGCCTGCGGCCCGCCTCGGCGGCCACGAAGGCTTCCAGCCGCCGCGCCGCCCGCTGCCGCGCAGCGTCATGGCCCAGTTCGCCCAGCAGCCGCACCTGGGGCGCGAAGGGCTGGCCGCCCGTGACCGTCCCCACCGCCACGCCGTCCCACAGCACCGCGCCGTCAGGGCTCAACGCCAGGGCCTCGTCCTGCGCCGCGCTGAGCTGGCCCAGGCGGCGGCCGATCTCGGGGGCGACGGCATGCTGGGCGGCGGCGCGCAGGGCCTTCTCCTCCAGCACCGTGCCGCCGTGCGCCGGCTCGAACGCCACGCCCGACAGCCGGCCGACGTAGTGGCCCTCGACGGTGACGCTGCCGTCCGCCGCCACGCCCGCCAGCATCTCCTCGCGGACCCTGAGGCCCCGCATCAGCGCGCTGGTCCGCCGGTCGACGAACCGGGCCATCAGCTTCTCGTGCAGGGTGTCGGAAAGCCGGTCCTCCAGCCCGCGGGTCTTTTGCTGCCAGGCTTCCGGGTCGACCAGCCAGTCGGGCCGGTTGGCGACGTAGGCCAGGGTCCGCACGCTGGCGAGCCGCGTGGCCAGGGTGTCGATCTCGCCGTCGGTGCGGTCCAGCTGCTCGTACTGCCGCGCGATCCAGTCGTCGCCGATCCGCCGCCGCCGCTCGGTGAGCTGCAGGAAGAAGGCCTTCACCAGGCCCACGTGCTCGTCCCGCGCCACCTTGCGGAAGTCGGGCGTCTGGCAGACGTCCCACAGGCGGATCAGGTTGGTCCGGTCCCGCGCCCGGGTCTGGACCGTCTCGTCCTCGGCCAGCGCCTTCAGGGTCGTCTCGTCCAGCGCCTCGGCCGACAGCTTCAGCCCCTCGCGGTCGGGCGGTCTTGCCAAGCTCTTCATCAGGGCGGACAGGCCGGCGAAGTCCAGCTTGGAGTTCCGCCACTGGGCGCCGGCCACCGGCTCGAAGGCGTGGTTCTCCACCGCCTCGACCAGGTCGGGGTCAATGTCCTCGGCCTCTCCGGTGACGCCGAACGTGCCGTTCTTCTGGTAGCGGCCGGCCCGCCCGGCGATCTGGCCGATCTCCTGCGGGTGCAGGAAGCGCGTGCGCCGGCCGTCGAACTTGCGCAGGCCCGCGAACGCCACGTGGTCGACGTCCATGTTCAGGCCCATGCCGATGGCGTCGGTGGCCACCAGGAAGTCCACCTCGCCCGACTGGTAGAGCGCCACCTGGGCGTTGCGGGTGCGGGGGCTGAGCGAGCCCATGACCACGGCCGCGCCGCCGCGCTGGCGGCGGATCAGCTCGGCGATGGCGTAGACGTTCTCGGCGCTGAACGCGACCACGGCCGAGCGGCGCGGCAGTCGGGTCAGCTTCTTCGGCCCGGCGTAGGTGAGGGCGCTGAACCGGTCCCGGGTCTGGATTTCGGCGTGCGGCAGCAGGCGGCGCACCAGAGGCGCCATGGTTCCGGCGCCCAGCAGCATGGTCTCGGCCTTGCCGCGCGCGTGCAGCAGGCGGTGGGTGAAGACGTGGCCGCGCTCGGGGTCGGCGCAGAGCTGGATCTCGTCGACGGCCAGGAACTCGACCTCGACGCTGAGCGGCATCGCCTCGACGGTGCAGACGTAATACTGCGGCCGGGGCGGGACGATCTTCTCCTCGCCGGTGATCAGCGCCACGCAGCGCGGCCCCCGCGCCTTGACGATCCGGTCGTAGATCTCGCGGGCCAAGAGGCGCAGCGGCAGGCCGATCATGCCGGACGCGTGCCCCAGCATGCGCTCCACCGCCAGGTGGGTCTTGCCGGTGTTCGTGGGCCCCAGCACCGCCACCAACCGGGACGGCGCCGCGCCCGAAGGGCGATCGCTCATGACCTCAACGTGGGGTGGGCTGCAGAGTCGGGCAAGCGGCGCTGAAGTCGCGGCTAGAGATGGCGGTCGAAATCCATCCGCTGGTGCAGGATCCGCACAATTTCGATGCCGGCTGGATGTGGCCGAAAGAAAAGCATGTGGGTCCCGACGGCGAACCTACGATAACCCGGTCGAACGTTGTCGCTTGGTAGGCCACGGCGAGGGTCGGACGCGACCGTCTCCATGGCGAGCCTCAAGCGGCGCGTGTAGCGCTCTGCTTGATCGGAGCCCCACTGCGCTTCCCCGAACTTCCAAACGCCCCGAAGGTCGGTGACGGCAGCCTTCGATAGGACATATCCCGTCAACGGCCGGCGCGCATCTCAGCGATGAAGCTATCGAAGTCGAAATCGGTCGCGACCCCGCTCTCCTCGCCTTCGATCAGTGCCGCGCGGAGCTGCGCCAGGTGGGCCTCACGTTCCTCGAGCAGGCGCAGGCTCGCGCGGATGACCTCGCTGGCTGATGCGTAACGGCCCTTCGCAATCTCGGTCTCGATGAAGGCCGTGAAGTGATCGCCAAGGCTTATGGACGTATTCCTGCTCATGGAGCGCATGTACCAAATTTTGGTATCGCGCGCAAAGCCTCCTCACCCAGGCGCCAGGAGCGCCAGGAGTTCCGGCACGCAGACCGCGGAGTTCTCCGCCGCCATTTCGACCATCTGCGGATAGGTGACGTGGCTGTCCTCGCCCGCGAGGTCCGAGAGCGTGCGGATGACGTAGAGCGGGACGCCCCAGGCGGCCGCCACCTGGGCCACGGCGCCCGACTCCATGTCGATGGCGTCTGCGCCGAAGGTGTCGCGCAGCGCCTGGCGCGTGGCCGCACAGTTCAGGAAGTAGTCGGCCGTCACCACGGCGCCGCGCAGGACGGGATGGGAGAGCTTGCCCCGCGCCGCTCGCGCCAGGCGGTCCAGGTCGGCGGCGACCGCCGGGGCCACCGGGACCGGCGCGGTCAGGGTCGGGGCGCCGATGGGGATGATTCCGGACTGCGTCGGGGTGAAACGGCCGTCCGTGACATAGCCGTAGTCGTGGATCGCCAGCCGATCGGCCAGCAGCACCGTGCCCACCTCCAGCTCCGGGTGCAGGCCACCCGCCACGCCGGAGAACACCAGCGCTCGCGCCCCGTAGGCGCTGAGCAGCAGCGTGGCGGCCGCGGCGGCGTTGACCTTGCCGATGCCGCAGAGCGCCAGGGCGACGTCGGTCCCCTCGTGCGTCCCGGTCCAGACCTGCGTCGGACCCCGCGTTTCGGGCTCGGCGGGAAGATGGAGGCGGCCGCGGACGGCGGCGAGCTCCTCGGGGGTGGCGCAGAGAATGCCGACGGTGGTCACGGCCCGACCCTAGCGGCCGGTATCGGTCGGCTTCAAGACGACCGCCGTTCGCAGCTTGGGAATTGCGCCCCGCCGCGCGGCCGCTAGGGTCGCGCGCAATTCAATCCTTCGGGAATCTTCAAAACCATGACCACCCGCCGCCACGTGCTCCTGGGAGGAGCCGCCCTGGGGCTCGCCGCCTCGCCGATCGCCGCCCTTGCGGCCGAGGGAGAGGGCGTCACCGACACCCGCCTGGCCAAGCTGCTCGACGCCTTCGTCGACGAGATCCTGGCCGACAGCCCGCAGACCGCCAGCAGCATCGGCAAGGACAAGGGCCCGCGGGCCGCCCTGAAGCGCCGCCTGGACGACGTCTCCTCCGCCGGCCGCACGAGGCAGATCGCCGGCTACGCCGACCGCGCCAAGCGCCTGCGCGCCATCCCGCGGACCAGCCTGTCGGGCCGCGACCTCACCACCTACGACAGCGTGCTCTACGCCCAGGACGTCGGCGCCGAGGGCGGCAAGTTCAGCTACGGCAAGGACTATGCGAACCCCTACGTGGTCAGCCAGCAGGACGGCACGGTCGCCAACACCGGCGAGTTCCTGAACGCCCAGCACCTGATCGAGACCAAGGACGACGCCGAGGCCTATATCGCCCGCCTCGACCAGTTCGGGACCGCGCTCGACCAGGAGAGCGACCGGATCAAGGACGCCGCCGGCAAGGGCGTGATCGTCCCTGACTTCCTGCTCGCGACCGCGCTGAAGCAGTGCGGCGATCTGCGGGCCATGGACCTCGGCGCCACGCGGCTCGTGGGCTCGCTGGTCGAGCGCGCCAAGGCCAAGGGCCTCGACGGCGACTGGCAGGCGCGCGCCACGGCCATCGTGAAGGACAAGGTCTTCCCGGCCCTCGACCGTCAGATCGCGGTGCTGAAGGCCCAACAGCCGCGCGCCACGCACGACGCCGGCGTCTGGAAGTTCAAGGACGGCGGCGACTATTACCGTTGGGGCCTGAAGTACAACACGACCACCAACCGCACCCCGGCCGAGATCCACCAGACCGGCCTGGACCAGGGCGCCGAGATCGACGCCATGATGGATGGCATCCTGAAGGGCCAGGGCTACACCCAGGGGACCGTCGGCGAACGGATGGGCGCGCTGACCAAGGACCCGAAGTTCCTCTATCCCAACACCGAGGCCGGCAAGCGCGAGGTGATCGCCTACATCGAAGGCCGCATCGCCGCGATCCGCCCGCTGCTGCCCAAGATCTCCAAGCTGGGCCTGAAGGCGCCGGTGGAGGTGCGCGCAGTGCCCAAGGAGATCGAGGCGGGCGCCGGCCTGGGCTACATGAATTTCGCCGCCCTCGATGGCTCGCGCCCGGCGATCTACTACGTGAACCTGCGCGACACGGCGAACTGGCCCAAATACACGCTGGCCAGCCTGTCGATGCACGAGGCCCTGCCCGGCCACGCCTGGCAGGGCGCCTACCTCGCCGAGCGGTCGGCCGATGTCCACACCATCTCGTCGCTGATGAACTTCGGCGCCTTCATCGAGGGCTGGGCGCTCTACGCCGAACAGCTGGCCGACGAGGCGGGCCTCTACGCCGACGATCCGATGGGCCGGCTGGGCTACCTCCAGGCCCTGCGCTTCCGCGCCGCGCGCCTGGTGGTCGATACCGGCCTGCACGACAAGCGCTGGACCCGCGAGCACGCCATCGAATGGATGGTGGGCGCCACCGGCCGTTCGCTGCCGGCTATCACCAGCGAGGTCGACCGCTATTGCGCCAGCCCGGGCCAGGCCTGCGCCTACAAGACCGGTCACAACGAGATCGTCCGGCTGCGGGCGAAGGCCAAGGCGGCCCTGGGCGACCGCTACGACCTGCGCGACTTCGACGACGCCGTCGTCACCACCGGCGGCTGTCCGCTGGCGGTGCTGGAGGGCGTCATCGACCGCTACATCACGGGCGCGAAGGCGGCGTAGCGCTACTTCATTGCTCGTCATGGCCCGGCTTGTCCGGGCCACCCATGATCGCTGGAGGTCGGGGTTGCACGCAGCGGCGCCGCTGCGATCTGCTGCCGAAGCGCGGAGATCATGGGTCGCCCGGACAAGCCGGGCGATGACGAGCAGGTGGGCGCCTAGCCGTAGGCCCGCCAGAAGAACGCGGCGGTCGTGGTGACGGTGACGGCCAGCACCAGGCCGCGCAGCACCACCGACGGCAAGCGCCGGCCCACCTGGGCGCCCAGCCAGCCGCCGGCGATGGCGCCCGCCATCACCGCCAGGGCGGCCGGCCAGGCCACCTCGCCGCTGACCGCGAACACCAGCACCGCCACCGCGTTCGCCGCGGCCAGCATCAGCGTGCGCAGGGGCGTCATGGCTGCGATGTCGGCCTCGGTCAGCAGGCTCCAGGCCGCCAGCATCATCAGCCCCACCGCCCCGCCGAAGTAGCCGCCGTAGATCCCGAGCAGGAACTGGGCCGCCAGGATCGCCGCCGGCCCGGCCTTGAGGCCGACGCCGGCCAGCGCCCGCGCGAGCCTCGGCCCCGCCGCCAGCGTCGCGGTCGCGAGCAGCAGCAGCCAGGGGATGATCAGGTCGAAGGCCGCATCCGGCGTGACCAGCAGCAGCACCGCGCCCACCGCGCCGCCGGCCAGGCTGAGCCCGCCCATCGCCCGGATCGAGACGCCTTCGACGGCCTGGAGGTCGCGGCGGTAGGCCCAGGCCGCCGCCATGGCGCCGGGCAGCAGCGCCACCGAGCTCGACGCGTTGGCGACCGTGCCGGGCAGGCCGGCCGCGGTCAGCGCCGGCAGCGACACGAACGTGCCGCCGCCGACCACGGCGTTCATCGCCCCGGCCAGGAGGCCCGCGCCCAGCAGCAACACCCATTCGCTCGCGACGATCACGTCCCTAGCTAGCCCCCGATCGGCCGGTCACGCTACGGCCGTGGTCGAAGCATGCCCGTACCGGGAGTTGATCCCGGGGTTAGGCGCCGCGCGCAAAACGGGGTTAGCTGGGCGCACGGGAGAACGGGGAGGGCATGATGCGACTGCTCGCGACGATCCTGGCGGTCGCGGCCGCCATGGCGCTGGCGGCCTGCGCCAAGCCGCAGGCAGACGCCACGGTGCGGGCCTTCTACGACGCCGTCCGCACGGGCGACACGACGACCATGCGGACCCTGGCGGCGCCCGAGCTCTACACCTCCCACGCCGACGTGCAGCTCCTGCGGCTGAGCGCGCTCATGCCCAAGGCGCCGCCGACCCAGGTTCGCGTCATCACCCGCAACGTCGACCGCATGGTCGACGCCGGCGAGACGCTGGACGCGCGCGAGCTCTACACTGTCGAGGGGCGGCCGTTCGTGGTGGCCGCCCAGCTTTACCGCCCCACGGCCAAGGACCCGTGGAAGGTGCGCGCCTTCAGCGTCAACGCCGTCCGGGCCGCCGATATCGAGGCCAACGCCTTCAAGGTCGACGGCAAGCCGCTGGGCCAGCTCGCCTTCCTGGGCGGCATGGTGCTGTCGCCGGTGCTGATGATCGCCGCCTTCGTGCGGGTGCTCGGGCGCGAGGGCCTGCGGCAGCGGTGGTTGTGGGGCCTGCTGTGCTTCGCGGGCGCGATCACCTTGCACATGAACTGGACGACCGGCGCCTTCGAGATCAACTGGCTGACGATCCAGCTCATCGGCCTCGGCGTCACCAATCCCGCGCCGGGGCTGGCCCCGTGGATCCTGACCCTGACGCTCCCGCTGGGCGCCCTCGTGATCCTGACCGGCGGCCTGCCGGCGCGGCGGCGCGAAGAAGGGGACGCGGACCGGAGCTAGCGCTCCAGCCGGAAGCCCAGCGGCAACAGGGCCTCGATGGCGTGGCTCTCGGTCGCGCCGTCGTCGGCCACGCTGACCACCTCGCAGCCCGGTTCCGAGAACTCCCAGATCTTCTGTCGGCAGCCGCCGCACGGCCAGATGAAGCCCGGCAGGGACGAGGCCACCCAGACCCGCCGGATGCCCTTCTGGCCGCCGGTCACCGCCGAGGAGATGGCGCTGGCCTCGGCGCAGACGCCCTGCGGATAGGCGGCGTTCTCCACGTTGACGCCGTAGTGGACCTGCCCGTCCGCGCACTCGATGGCCGCCGACACGTGCACGCCGGAATAGGGGGCGTGGCTGTGCGCGAGCAGGCGACGCAGTTCTGCGGCGACGGCCGGGGGCGTGGAGGCGGTCATGTGCGGAGGAAACGTCCCAGGAAGCTGAAGGGACGGCGAAGTCTAGCGTCCGCCAGCCGATTGTCGAATCCGCCGGCGCTCAAGTGCGTCCGAGCAGCGGCGAAGGCCGCCGGAGGTCGGCCGGCGCGGCCGCCTCGTAGGCCGCGGCCAGCTTCAGGCAGGCCATCTCCTGATGCAGGGGCGCGATGATCTGGAGGCCCATGGGCAGGCCAGCGGCGTTGAAGCCGGCCGGCGCCGCGAGGGACGGGCAGCCCGACATGGTGATCAGGCAAACCGCCTGCATCCACTCGTGATAGGTCCGCATCTGGCGGCCGGCGATCTCGCGCGGCCAGATCGTCTCGGCGGCGAACGGGAACATCTGCGCGGTGGGCGCGACCAGATAGTCGTAGCGCCCGAACAGGCGCCGCAAAGCCTCGTTCCATTCGCTGCGGATCACCGAGTTGGCGGTCGCGTCGAAGGCCGAGAGCTTCGCCCCGGTCTCCACCTCGAACACCGCGTCAGGCTTCAGCAAGGCGCGGCGAGCGGGATCGTTGTAGAGGGCGAGTATGTTGCCGCCCTGCTGCCAGCCCCGAAGCTGGATGAAGGCCTGCCAGACCTTCTCCGCCGGATAATCGGGCAAGGCTTCCTCGACCACGCACCCCAGCGCCTCGAACGTCTTCAGCGCTTTGCGGCACACCTCCAGGACTTCGGGCTCGCACGGCGTCGCGCCGCCGAAGTCGCCGAGGAAGGCGATGCGCTTGCCTTTCATCCCGCCGGCGAGGCTTCCGCGGAACGCGGCGCCGTCGCCGTCCATCGACAGCGGCGCGCGCGGGTCGAAGCCCGCCTGCACCGACAGCAGCAACGCCAGGTCGGCCACGTTGCGCGCCATAGGCCCGTTGACGCCCATGCTGGGCAGCCACACCTCGCGGCCGGCCAGGGGCACGCGGCCGATGCTGGTGCGGAACCCGTAGACGTTGTTCCAGCCCGCCGGGTTGCGGAGGCTGCCGGCATAGTCGCTGCCGTCGGCCACCGGGACCATGCGGAGCGCGAGCGCCACCGCCGCCCCGCCGCTGCTGCCGCCCGCGGACTGGGTCGGGACATAGGCGTTTCGGGTGATCCCGTAGACCGGGTTGAAGGTGTTAGACCCGAGGCCGAACTCGGGCGTGTTGGTCTTGCCGATGATCACCGCGCCCGCGTTGCGCACCCGCTCCACCGGCAGGGAGTCGGTGGTCGCCACCGTGTCCTTGAAGATCGGCGAGCCCTGGGTGAAGCGAATGCCCTTGGCCGGCTGCAGGTCCTTGATGGCGTGCGGGAACCCGTGCAGCAGGCCGACGGCCCGGCCGGCCGCCAGGTCCGCGTCCTTGGCGGCCGCCTGTTTCAGCAACTCGCCGCGGTCCTGCAGCGCCACGATGGCGTTCGCCGCGGGATTCAGGCGCTCGATCTGGTCGAGGTAGGCGCCCATCACCTCCACGCAGGAGACCTGCCGGGCGCGTATCGCCCTGGCGAGGGCGACCGCCTCCATGTCGACGATCCTCGTCGCCGCCGCGGCGCCGCCGGCGTTCGCGCCCAGCACGGCCCCGGCGGCGACCGCCAGGAGCGTGCGTCGATCCAGGCCATCGGCTGACGGCTCGTGACTTGCCGATTGCATGTGCGATCCCCGCCTACGGCCAAGCTACACCCCGCGCGGCGCGTTGCATATCGGCGTTCCGGGCTTGGCGGGCGCCCAAAGGCCGCCGTGTTCGCCGCGGATTGGGTAGCCTCCCACCGCATCGAATCGGAGGCCGGCATGCGCGTCCCGCTGATCACCCTCCTGTGCCTGCTCCTCCCGGGGCTGGCGCTGGCCGCGCCGTTACCCGCCGAGGTCTCGCGGATGATCGAGGCCGCCGCAGAGACGCCCGGCGCCCTGGCCACCGTGGCCGAGGTGGCGCGGCGCACGCATCCGGAGTCGCTCGCCGAAATCGACGCCCAGGTGGCGGCGCTGACCTCGCGGGCCGAGGAGGAGCGGATCGCGCGCATCACCTCGCTGCGGTTCCGCGACGGCTGGAAGGGCGAGGGCCAGGCCGGCGGGTTCATCAGCACCGGCAACAGCGACGACGTCGGCGCCTCCGTGGGCCTGACGTTCGCCAAGGAGACCTTGCGCTGGCGCCACGAGGTGAAGCTGGCCGGCGACTACCAGCGCTCGGGCGGGGCCGTGTCGAAGGAGCGCTACTTCGCGGGCTATGCCGGCCAGTGGAAGCTGAGCGCGCGGGCGTTCGTGGCCACGTCGGTGACGGCCGAGCGCGACCGGTTCGCCGGCTTCCGCAGCCGCTTCGCCGAGAGCGTGGGCGTGGGCTATCGCGTCGTCGACCGGCCGAACCTGAAGCTGGACATCCAGGCCGGCCCGGCGCTGCGCCAGATCAGCTACTACGACCGCAGCGACGAGATCGCCTTCGCCGGCCGGTTCGGCAGCGACCTGGCCTGGACCATCCGCCCCGACCTGGTCTTCACCCAGAACACCTCGGTCTTCCTGGACACCGTCAGCTCGACCCTCACCTCGACCACCGCGCTCACCACCAAGCTGCGAGGCGACCTCTCGGCCCGGGCGGCCTTCGACGTCCGCATGGAGTCCGAACCGCCCGCCGGTCGCGAACACACCGACACCACCACGCGGGCCAGCCTGGTCTACAGCTTCTAGTCCAGCGTCCGCCGGTAGCGGGCCATGGCCAGGGCGGTGACGACCAGCACGAAGGCGACGAGAGCCGAGAGTTCGCGCCACTGGTCGCCCAGGTCCTGGCTCTTCAGCAGCGAGCCGCGGACCACGCGCAGGAAGTGCGTCACCGGGATCACCTCGCCGATCCACTGGGCCCAGGCGGGCATGCCGCGGAACGGGAACATGAAGCCCGACAGCAGGATCGACGGCAGGATGTAGAAGAAGCTCATCTGCATCGCCTGAAGCTGCGAGCGCGCCACCGTCGAGATCAGGAAGCCCAGCGCCAGCGAGCCGGTGATGAAGAGCGCGATCCCGGCCGAAAGCCCGATCCAGCCGCCGGCCATCGGCACGTGGAACAGCAGCGCCGCCATGATCAGGATGATGGCGGTCTGCACCAGGCCCACGAAGACGTAGGGCGCCAGCTTGCCCATCATCACCTCGATCGGCTCCAGCGGCGTGGACAGCAGCGTCTCCATCGTCCCGCGCTCGGTCTCCCGGGTGACGCTGAGCGCCGTCATCATCACCAGGGTCAGCGACAGGATGATACCCAGGAGGCCGGGCACGATGTTGTAGGCGGTGATGGCCTCGGGATTGTACTTGCGGTGGACCACCACCTCGAACGGCGAGGTCCCCATCCGCGGCGCCAGCGCGCCGGCCAGGTCGTGGCTCAGCGCCTGGTCGGGGAGGGCGGCCAGGGCCGCAACCGCGCCGCCCGTGGCGGAAGGATCAGTGGCGTCGGCCTCCACCAGGATCTGCGCCTTGTCGCCCCGCGCCACGCGGCGGCTGAAGTCGCCGGGCACCGTCACCGCGAACTGGGCGTCGCCGTTGCGGAGCAGCCGGTCCAGCTCGGCCGGGCTGCGCGCCTGGGCCACGAAGTCGAAGTAGAGCGAGTTCTTCAGCGCCGCGGTGATCGAGCGCGCATAGCGGCTGTCCTCCTGCATCAGGACCGCGGTGGGCAGGTGGCGCGGCTCGGTGTTGATCGCGTAGCCGAAGAGCGTGAGCTGCACGACCGGGATCGCCAGCATCATCGCATAGGTGATCCGGTCGCGGGTGAGCTGCTTGAACTCCTTCACCAGCACCGCGAACACGCGCGTCCAGGACAGGCCGCTCATTGCACGTTGTCCTGGCTCTGGCCCATGAGCTGGATGAACACGTCCTCCAGCGTCGCCGGGACCTCGCTCCAGCGGTAGGGCTCGCGGCGGTAGGGCTTGATGGCCGCCTCCAGCGCGGCCCGGTCGGTTCCGCTCACGTGGATCGCGGCGCCGAAGGCCGCGGCGGTCTCGACGCCCGGCTTGCCGGTCAGCTCGTGGGCCAGCTTGTCGGCGTTCGGGCCCTCGCCGTGGAAGGTGATCAGGCCCGAGCCCGCGATCACCTCGGCCGCCGTGCCGCGGGCGATCAGCCGGCCGTAGCTGATGTAGGCGATCTCATGGCACCGCTCGGCCTCGTCCATGTAGTGGGTGGAGACCAGCACGGTCAGGCCCTCAGCGGCCAGGGCGTGGATCTCGTCCCAGAACGTCCGGCGCGCCTTGGGATCGACGCCTGCCGTCGGCTCGTCCAGCAGCAGCAGTCGCGGCTCGTGCAGCGTCGCCGTGGCCAGCGCCAGCCGCTGCTTCCAGCCGCCCGACAGCGTGCCCGCCAGCTGCCCGCGCCGGCTGGTCAGGCCCAGCCGCTCCAGCGCCCGGTCCACCCGCTCGCGGCGTCGGTCCAAGCCGTAGACCCGGGCCGTGAACTCCAGGTTCTCGGCGATGGTCAGGTCCTCGTAGAGCGAGAACTTCTGGGTCATATAGCCGGTGCGCCGCTTCACCTCGTCGGCCTGGGCGATGATGTCGTAGCCCAGCGCTTCGCCCGAGCCGCTGTCGGGCGTCAGCAGCCCGCACAGCATCCGCAGCGTCGTGGTCTTGCCCGAGCCGTTCGGCCCCAGGAACCCGCAGATCCGGCCTTCCTCCACCTGGATCGTCACGTCGTTGACCACGTGCTTGGTCCCGAAGGTCTTGTTCAGGCCGTGGACGTCGATGGCGAGGGTCATGACGCGGCGCTCCCTCTCCTCACCCGTAGGGGGAGGGGGACCATGCGCAGCATGGTGGAGGGGGAGTGCAGCCATCCGCTGCGGTCGAGGCGAGGCCCCCTCCACCGCCTGCGGCGGTCCCCCTCCACCAAGAGGGGAGGAGAATTGTTGCAGCCAACCTTCACGACAGCGGCTCCACGTCCACCGGCTGGCCGGGGTTCAGCCGCGTGCTGGGCCGGGCCTCGACCAGATAGACCAGCCGGTCGCGCGCCTCGCGGCTGTAGATCACCGGCGGGGTGAATTCGGGCCGCGGGCTTACGAATTCGATCCGCGCCGTGAGGTCCTTCGCGCAGCCGTCGCAGGCGAAGCGCACGGTGCGGCCGATGCGATAGGCCGAAAGGTCCTTCTCGGGCACGAAGAAGCGCACCTTGATCCGCTCGTCGGGCAGGAGGCTCAGGATCGGCTGGTTGGCCGGCGCCCATTCGCCGGCGTGGAAGAAGACGTCCTCCACCCGCGCCTTGGCCGGGGCCTTCGGCGAGACATCGGCCAGCCGGGCGGCCGCGCCGACGGTCGCAGCCTGAGCCTGCGCCACGCGGGCGTCGGCGGCGCGCACCTGGTCCTCGCGCGCGCCCAGCGTCGCGGCGTCGCGCTGCTTCCGGGCCGCGCGCACCTGGGCGTCGGCGGCGTCGGCGGCGGCCCTGGCGTCGTCCAGGCGGGCAGGCGCGTACCAGCCCTGGCGCACCAGCGGCTGTACGCGGCGCAGGTCGGCGTGGGCGTCGCGGGCGCGGGCCTCGGCGGCGGCGATGTTGGCCTCGTAGACCGCCAGCTCCGCCGGCCGCTGGCCCTTGCGGGCGTCCAGCGCCTGCGCCTCGGCGGCGCGCTGCTCGGCGGCGGCCTGGTCGGCCTGGGCGCGCACCTGGGCCGGATCGACCACGAACAGCGCCTGGCCGGCCGTCACCTCCTGGCCGCGCACCACGCCGACGCTGCGCACCGTGCCGGCCACCGGCGCAGCCAGGTACAGCGGCTCGCCCTCGATATAGCCGGACAGCGTCTTGGGCGGGCTCATGCGCGGAATCCAGACCACCAGGCCGGTGATCACCGCGGCGGCGGCCACCAGGCCGACCACGAGGACGGGCGGACGGTTCATGCGCGGGCTCCTTCCGTGAGCATCCCGCAGAGCAGGGTGTCGATGTGTTGTTTCATTAGGGCGGGCAGGTCGAAGGGCTCGGCGCCCACCGGCACGAAGGTCTCGCGCCAGAGCACCGCCACCAGCAGGGGCGAGATCAGCTGCAGGCCGTACATCCGCGGGTCGCCCGGCTTCACCTCGCCGCGCGCCTGGGCCGCCGCGATGGCCTCGGTGACGGCGCCCAGCGCCTGGCTCACCAGTTCGTCGTGCCAGACCCGCGCGATTTCGGGGAAGTTCCGCGCCTCGCCCACCACCATCTTCAGCACCCCGCCCAGCGGCGTGTGGGCGACCACGCCGGCAACGTGGGCGGTCACGTTGCGCAGCAGGTCGGCCAGCGGGCCGGGGTGGGCGGCGGCCATGGCGCGGATCATCCCGACATTGGGGGCGATCGCCTGGCCGACCACGGCGCGGAAGATGTCCTCCTTGGTCTCGAAGTAGAGGTAGATCGCGCCCTTCGAGACCCCGGCCTCGCGGGCGATGTCGTCCAGCTTGGCCGCGGCGAACCCCTTCTCGGCGAACACGCTCAGCGCGGCCTGCACGATCTCGGCGGGCCGGTCTGCCTTGCGTCTGCGGAACTTGGGTGCGCCGGCGTCCATGACGTCTCTCTAAATAACTGACCGGTCATTTAGTAGCATGGCCGGAACGCGGCGCCAAGGCGCTCGCCAACCGCTGCTCTCCCGGAGCGCGCAGGCGAGGTGTGAGCGGTTCGCCGCCCGGCGGGCTCCGACCCCTAAGAACGCAGCCTGTTCGCGAACAGGCTGCGGGCGGCGACGGGTCGCATGGTTAATTTTGTCGGCCTCGCCTATTTTTCGCCCCGGTCCGAGATCAGGACCCATCGCATCGCCGCAGACCGCACGGCGTCCCAGTCAATCCGCCAACAACCCCGGCGTTAGTTCGGGTTGGCGTGCATTTGTTGAGTGAAGGGTCCTGGATGAAGTTGGGCGTTCCCGCACGTTTGCTTGAGATCGTCGAGAAACAACCTGCGCTGTACGCGACTATAGCTGCGCTTGTCACGGCGACGGCCGCTGCGGCGGCGCCGTTGAGCCAACCCGAGCATCGCGCGAGCCTGGTGACGGCGGTGGAACGCGCGGTGGACCAGGTGGCTCCCACGGCTGAGCCGCCGGCCCCGATGAAGCTGGTCTGGGACGGCGCGGACATCGACGGCGACGGCCGCGCCGACTTCGCCAATCCCACTGGCCAGGAGCCCCGCGCGCACGACGCCTATGGGGAAGGCGAGTTCGGCGCCCGGCGCGACGGCGGCAGCCGCCGGCACGAGGGCGTGGACTACCGCGCCAAGGCCGGCCAGGACGTGGACGCCCCCATCTCGGGCTACGTCACCAAGATCGGCTACGCCTATCCGGGCGACCAGACGCTGAAGTTCGTCGAGATCACCAACCCGGCCCTGAACTACGCCGCCCGCGTGTTCTACGTGAACCCGACCGTCGAGGTCGGCGACCCCATCGCCATGGGCAAGCCGATCGGCACGGCCCACTCGCTCCAGCGCAAGTACCCCGGCGGCATGACCGACCACGTGCACCTGGAGCTCCTCGACCGCCGCGGCGCCCGCGTCGACGCCGCCCGCATGATAACCGCCGAATACCGCCCGATCCCGGCGCAGGGCGCCGTCACCGTGGCTGCGGCCGAGTAGCGCGCGTCCGGCTCAGAGCGCGCCGCAGGCTCTGTCTTCCTTGACCACGAACCACACGAACACGGAGCCACGCTCGAATGGCTTCGAAGTGGGACCCGTCCGTGTGGTTCGTGGTTGATTCCAAACGGCGCTAGCGCGCCAAGGGAGCCGACGGGCTCGCGCCCTCGGCCTTGACCCGTCGCGCCGTCGCGGGGCAATCATCCGCGGTGGCGCCCGAGAGGGCCTAACAGGGAATGCGGTGCGGGCCTCCAGCCCAAAGCCGCGGCTGCCCCCGCAACTGTAAGCGGCGAGCCAAGGACCATCCCAAGCCACTGGGGCCACAAGGCTCCGGGAAGGCGGTCCGAGGCGGTGACCCGCGAGCCAGGAGACCTGCCACGAGCCGTGGTCACGCGCGACCATGTCGGACGGGGTGCGCCGATGTGGATGGACCGCCGACCGGGCTTCCGGCGGCCGGGCCATGTTCTCGCGGTGACGTGTCACGTTCGCCGCGAGGTTTCGGCCATGTCCTTCGTCTCTTCCCCAACTTCCTTCTCTTCCCGGGCGCCCCGCGCCGGCCTGTGGTCGGCGGGTCTCGTCGTCCTGGTCATGGGCGGCTGTCTCGTCTTCGCCTGCCTTGAGCCGCTTGTGGCCGTGGCGGTGATCGCCGCCGGGGCCCTGCCGCCCGCCCGCGCCGCCCTGCTGGTCGTCGCCGTCTGGCTGGCGGGCCAGGCCGTGGGCTTCGGGCTGCACGACTATCCGCATGACCCGCGCACCATCGCCTGGGGCTTCGGCCTGGGCGCGGCGGCGCTGGCGAGCCTGGCGGGCGTCGTCCCGGTGCTCCGCGCCACGGCCGGCAAGCCGGTCTGGCTGCGCGCGGGCCTGGCCTTCGTCGCAGGCTTCGTGGCCAACCAGCTCGTCATCCTGGGCGTGGAGCAGGCGGTCACCGGCGCCTGCGAGGTGCGGCCCGGCGTCATCAGCCTGGTGGGCGCGATCAACGCCGGCTGGCTCGCCGGCCTTCTCGCGCTGGACGCCGTCCTGCGCCGCACGTCCCTGCCGCTGCCGGCCTTCGGGCGCCCGGCGTGAGCGGTCTGCGCATCGTCTCGCTGCTGCCCAGCGCCACCGAGATCGTGGCCGCCGTGGGCATGGCCGACCGCCTGGTGGGCCGCTCGCACCAGTGCGACTTCCCCGCGGACGTCAGCCGCCTGCCGGCCCTCAGCGAGACCAAGGTGCGGCTGGACGGCACGTCCCGCGACATCGACCGCCGCGTGAACGAGATCATCGCCCAGGGCGTCTCGGTCTACCGCGTTGACGCCGAGCGCCTGCGGGCGCTGAGGCCCGACGTGATCCTCACCCAGACCCAGTGCGCCATCTGCGCGGTCACCCCGGGTGACCTCGAGGACGCACTCTGCGAATGGACCGGCATGGCGCCGACCCTGGTCTCGCTCGAGCCCAACGACCTGGGCGACGTCTGGGGCGACATGCGCAAGGTGGGCGCGGCTCTGGGCGCGGAAGGCGCGGCCGAGCGCGCCATCGCCGGACTGCAGGGCCGCCTGGCCGCCATCCGCGCCGCCGCGGACCGCGCCGCCTACCGTCCGCGCGTGGCGGCCATCGAGTGGATCGATCCGCTGATGGCCGGCGGCAACTGGATGCCCGAGTTGATCGAGGCGGCCGGGGGCGAGAGCCTGTTCGCCACGGCCGGCCAGCACTCGCCCTGGCTGGATTGGTCGGCCCTGGCCGCCGCCGACCCGGACGTGATCCTGCTGCTGCCCTGCGGCTTCACCATCGACCAGAGCCTGGCCGACCTGCCGCTGCTGCGGTCGCGGCCCGAGTGGGCGGGGCTCTCGGCGGTCCAGCGCGCCCAGGTCTACGTCATCGACGGCCACCACTACTTCAACCGCCCGGGCCCGCGGCTGGTGGAGTCTGCCGAGATGATCGCCGAGATCCTCCACCCCGACCTCTTCGCCTTCGGCCACGAGGGCCGGGGCTGGGTGCGGTTGTAGGGGCTGCCAGGAGCTGTCGCTGAAGGGGTGTAGCGGGAAAAGCCCTCTCCCCCTTGCGGGGAGAGGGTTGGGAGTGGGGGTGTTGGCGCTGCGCTCGAGGCTGCGCACCCCCACCCCTACCCCTCCCCCTCCCCGCAAGGGGGAGGGGAAAAGGCGCGCGGCCATTCGCCATTCGTTGCAAATTCTCAGTGGACCGCCGCTGAAGATCAGAGTCCCTGACAGCCTTTACGGCTTCAGCAGCGCCTTCATCTCCGCGCCGGTCGCCGCCTGGGCCAGGCGGTCGAAGCGGCCGTGGTCGGCGATCTCGCGCGCCGTGCGGATGAACTCGCCGAAGGCCGCGCGCGCCAGCGCCCCGCCCAGGCTGATGCGCCGCACGCCCAGGTCGGCCAACTCGGCCACCGCGAGCCCGCCGGTCCACATCAGGACGTTCAGCGGCTTGGGGGCCACGGCGTTCACCGCCGCCGCGATGTCCTCGGGTCTGCGCAGGCCGGGCGCATAGAGGCAGTCGGCTCCGGCGTCGGCCAGCCGGACCAGCCGGTCCAGCGCAGCGCTCACGTCCATCTGACCGATCAGCAGCCCCTCGGCGCGGGCCACCAGCACGGCGCCCGAGCCTTCGGCGTCCACCGCCGCGCGCGCCGCCTTCACCCGCTCGACGGCCAGGGCCTCGTCATACAGCGGCTTGCCGGGGTCGTGGCTCATGTCCTCGATGGAGAGTCCCGCGACGCCCGCGCCCAGCGCGCGGCGCACATTGGCCGCCACGCCCTCGGGCGCGTCGGCATAGCCGTTCTCGAAGTCGGCGTTCAACGGCAGGTCGACAGCCGTCGCCAGGGTCGCCAGGTGCGAAAGCGCATCCTCCAGCGGGACCTCGTTGTCGAGTCGGCCGCCGGACCAGGCCATGCCCGAGCTGGTGGACGCCAGCGCCTGGAAGCCCAAGGCCTGCAGGATCCTCGCGCTGCCCACGTCCCAGGGGTTGGGGATCACGAAACAGCCGCTCTCGTGCAGCTCCCGGAATCGCGCGCGCTTCTCGGCCGGAGTCATCATGACACCCTCCAAAGGCAAAGCTTAAGACTGGAAGCTGGAGTCGAGAACGGGCGCGAAACGAATCGCGACCGAATCACTGACTCGCAGCGATTCAGCTTTCGTTCCCTACGACATATTGTATCTGACTCGCTTCGGCCCACAACGAACCATCGCCGATGCGGCGTTCGGAACCGCGGCCGTTTGGCTTTCCGCCCGCCTCACCTTGACGAGCGCAGGCCGTTCCTCTACATCGCCCGCTCTTTCGCGCGGACCCCGGTCCGTCGCATCCCTGTTTCCTGCGAAGGTTATCTCGCCATGTCGCGCCGCTGCGAAATCACGGGTGTCGGTCCGATGGTCGGCCACAACGTGAGCCACTCGAACATCAAGACCAAGCGCCGGTTCATGCCGAACCTGGTCTCCACGACCGTGCAATCGGAAGCGCTGGGCCAGTCGTTCAGCCTGCGCATCACCAATGCGGCGCTCCGCACCCTGGACTTCAAGGGCGGCCTCGACGTCGTGCTCCTGAAGGCCAAGGACGAGGTGCTCTCGGCCAAGGCGCTGAAGATCAAGCGCCAGGTGAAGGCCAAGCTCGCAGAACAGGCCGCGGCCTAAGCGCCACGCCGACCCGATTTCGAAGAGGCCGCCCCTCACCGGGCGGCCTTTTTGCTTTCGCCTTCCTTGCCCACGCAGTGGGAGAGCGCAGGCGAGCAAGCTCGGCGGATCGATCTTCTCCCCTTCTCCCCTTCTACCCTTGTCATCCCGGTTTCGACCGCAGGTCGAAGACCGGGACCCCGATGTGATGAGCTGGCGTGTTGTGCGGGGAGGCCGGCTTTCGTCACCTGGAATTCAACAGATCGGGGTCCCGGTCTTCGCGTTCCGCGAAACCGGGATGACAAGGAAGGGGGGCGCCGCCTGCCGCTCCCACTGCGCCGGAAAGGGAAGGGCTACTTCTTCCAGTCGAACGCCAACAGCAGCGTCCGCTGGTCGGTGGGCTTGCCGTCGTACATGCCGAAGTTGTCGTCCGAGATCAGGTAGAAGCGCACGCCGCCGCCGGGCTTCGGCGCCGCCGCCACGCCCTCCAGGTTGTCCACGGTCAGCGGCCGGGCGATCTCCATCCGGTCCACCAGCTTGCCGGCGCGGTCCAGGATGCGGAGTTGCACCACGTTGCCCCGCAGCGGCGAGAACGAGCGCAGCAGGTAGACCAGCCCGCCGCCCGGCATGTTGTCCATGGCCACCAGGGCCGAGCCGTCCAGCTCCAGGTCGCGGTCGCGCACGCACGACGTCGACAGCCGGCACAGGAAGGTGTGGCCGTTGTCCTCCAGGCCCACGCGGTAGGCGTCGGGCGCGACGTCGGGCGCGGTGACCAGGGCCTCCATGCCCTTGTTGTCGGTGTAGACCACCTCCGGCTGCGGCGCGCGGCGGGGCAGGCCGCCGTCCCTCGGGAACAGCAGGATGCGGTCGTGCTGCTCGAAGCTGGCCAGCAGGTCGCCGTTGGCCAGCCGGGCCACGCCCTCGGAATCGTATTCCCGCTGGCCGCCCGCATAGAGGTCGACGCCGGTCGTCTCCTTCAACGCGATCATGGTGGCGTCGGTCACGCCGACCAGCCGCCCGGCCGCGTCGAGGACGATTTTGCCCTCCAGCAGGTCGGACTGGTCGCCCAGGGCCAGCATGCGGCCGTCGGGCGTCACCTTCAGGTCGGACAGGCCGTGCAGCCGGCTGGTCTGGCGCGAGGTCAGCACCAGGCCGCCCGCGTAGACGAAGTTCCCGATCCGGTCGCGCGCGGCGTCGGTAGGGTCCAGCGGCACGGCCTGGGCGTCCACCTGGATCGCCGCGCCCACCGGCACGGGCGCCACGGGCAGCGGCGCGATCGGGGCCGCGCAGCTTGAGAGCAGCAGCGCGAGCATCGCAGCCGCACCTCTCCTCACCCGTAGGGGGAGGGGGACCGCCCG
>Ga0065165_1000545_pt1 | contig 56973 bp, 46 predicted proteins | sample AraplaMF_Cvi_mMF_FD_63813 | JGI IMG/M metagenome (GOLD analysis project Ga0065165, IMG submission 63813) | Arabidopsis root microbial communities from the University of North Carolina, USA - plate scrape MF_Cvi_mMF (version 2) (version 3) | ecosystem: Host-associated > Plants > Roots >...
CGCCATGCCGGGCCGCCGCGGCACGCGCGAGCCGGGTCAGGGCCAGGGACAGGGTCAACGCCGGCAGCGCGACCGGGCCGGAAGCGAAGCCGGCGGAGCGGGTTCCGCGGCGCCGGCGCCCGACGCGCCGTCCGGGCCGGCGGCCGGGAGCGACGGCACCGGCCAGAACCGGCCGCGGCGCAATGGCGCGGCGCGCGAGGGCGCCGCGCCCGGTGGGCAGGGTTCCCCGGCCGGCGGATCGGGTGCACAAAGACCGCAAGCGCAGCCATGACGGGGCAGCCGCGATGAGCGTGTCCGCGCCTTTCATCAGCCGGCCCATCGCGACCTCCCTGCTCGGCGTCGCGGTGCTGCTCTGCGGCATCCTCGGCTATCTGCGCCTGCCGGTCTCGGCCCTGCCGCAGGTCGATTTCCCGACCATCCAGATCACCACCCAGCTGCCGGGCGCCAATCCCGAGACGATCGCCTCGCTGGTCACGGCGCCGCTGGAGCGGCAGTTCGGGCAGATCCCCTCGCTCTCGACGATGTATTCGCAAAGCTCCTTCGGGCTCAGCCAGATCACGCTGCAATTCGATCTCGATCGCGACATCGATGCCGCGGCCCAGGACGTGCAATCGGCGATCAACGCGGCGGGCTCGACCCTGCCGCGCACCCTGCCCTATCCGCCGACCTATTCGAAGATCAACCCGGCCGATGCGCCGATCATGGTGCTGGCGCTGACCTCCGACACGGTCTCGCTGCGCCAGCTCAGCGACCTCGCCGATACCCTGCTCTCGCCGCGGCTCTCCGAAGTCTCCGGCGTCGGCCATGTCTCGATCGAGGGCGGCGTCAGGCCGGCGATCCGCATCCAGGCCGACCTGGCACGCCTCGCAGCCTACGGCCTCGGCATGGAGGATCTGCGCACCGCCATCGTCAACGCCAATGTCGCAGGATCGAAGGGCGCGCTCGACGGCAACCATCAGGCCTACACGATCAGCGCCAACGACCAGATCGGCAGCGCCTCGGCCTATCGCGACATCGTCGTCGCCTATCGTAGCGGCGCTCCTGTCTTCCTGCGCGACGTGGCGGTTGTGCTGGAGGACCTGGAAAACAGCCGCGTCGGCGCCTGGTTCCGCGGCAAGACGGCAGTGGTGCTCGACGTGATGCGCCAGCCCGGCGCCAACATCGTCACCACGGTGGCGCAGGTGAAGCAGGAGATCCCGCGCCTGCGCAACGGCATGCCTGCCGGCATCGAGCTGCAGGTCGTGAGCGACCGCACCGAGACGATCCGCGCCTCGATCGCAGACGTGCAGTTCACGCTGGTGCTGGCCTGCGCGCTGGTGGTGCTGGTGGTGCTGCTGTTCCTGCGCACGGTGCGCGCCACGATCATTGCGGGCGTGGCGCTGCCGCTCTCGCTGATCGCGACCTTCGCGGTGATGTGGCTCGTCGGCTTCAGCCTCGACAATCTTTCGCTGATGGCCCTGACCATCGGCACCGGCTTCGTCGTCGACGATGCGATCGTGATGATCGAGAACATCGTGCGCAACATGGAGCAGGGCAAGAAGCCGCTCCGCGCTGCCTATGACGGCGCCAAGGAGATCGGCTTCACCGTCATCTCGCTGACGGTCTCGCTGGTCGCGGTCTTCATCCCGCTGCTTTTCATGACCGGGCTGGTCGGCCGCATGTTCCGCGAGTTCGCGCTGACGCTGACCATCGCGGTCGTGGTTTCGGCGGTGGTCTCGCTGACGCTGACGCCGATGATGTGCGCCCGCATGCTGCGCCAGGGCGGCCATGGTGCCGGTCAGCAGCGTGAGAACCGGCTGATGCGGCTGGCCGAGTGGCCGGTCACGGCGATGGCACGGCTCTACGAGGTCACGCTCGGCTGGGCGCTGAAGGCGCGCGGGCTCGTGCTCTTCGCCACTGTCGCCACGGCGGTACTGACGGTGTGGATGTACATCGTCATCCCCAAGGGCTTCCTGCCGAGCCAGGACACAGGCCTGCTCAATGTCGTGCTCGAATCCTCGCCGGACGTCTCCTTCACCGAGATGAAGCGGCTGCAGGAACAGGTGACGCAGGCCTTCGAGCGCGACGGCGACGTCACCGGCGTCGTCTCCGTGCTCGGCATCGGCCAGGCCAACGCCACGCTGAATACCGGTCGCATGACCGTGACGCTGCGGCCCAAGGACGAGCGGCGCGACGACGCGGTCGTGATCGCCGAGCGGTTGCGCCTGGCCGCTGCGGCGATCCCGGGCGCCGTGACCTATGTCCAGCCGGTGCAGGACATCCAGATCACGACCCGCGCCAGCCGCTCGCAATACCAGTACACGCTGACCGGCGCCGACCAGGCCCAGGTGATGGAATGGGCGCGCAAGCTCTCGGAGGCACTGCGCCGCGAGTCGATCGTGCGCAACGTCGCCAACGAGACGCAGGATGGCGGGCTGCGCGCCCATGTCGAGATCGACCGGGCCAAGGCCGGCCGGCTCGGCATCTCGATCCAGGCCGTCGACGACACGCTCTACGACGCCTTCGGCCAGCGCCAGATCGCGACGATCTACGAGCAGTCGAACCAGTACCGCGTGATCCTGGAAGCTGCGCCGCAATATCTGCGCGACCCCGCCGCCCTGTCGAAGCTCTACGTCACCGGCAACACCAACACGCAGGGGCAGACCAACACCGCCGGCACCACCACGGTGACGCAGAACAGCGTGCAGGTGCCGCTCTCGTCCTTCACTCGGCTGATCCGCGAGACCGCGCCGCTCTCCATCGCGCATCAGGAACAGTTCCCGGCCGCGACGGTCAGCTTCGACCTCGCGCCCGGCGAGGCGCTGGGCGACGCCGTCAAGATGATCGCCGCGGTCGAGCGCGAGATCGGCATGCCGAACGCGATCTCAGGCTCGTTCAGCGCAGACGCCGCCGAGTTCAACCGCTCGCTCGCCAACCAGCCCTGGCTGATCCTCGCGGCGATCGTGACGATCTATCTCGTCCTCGGCATCCTCTATGAGAGCTATGTCCACCCGTTCACGATCCTGACGACGCTTCCTTCCGCTGGCGTAGGCGCCCTCCTCGCCCTGGTCCTGACCGGCCGCGAGCTCTCCATCGTCGCGCTGATCGGCATCATCCTGCTGATGGGCATCGTCAAGAAGAACGCGATCATGATGATCGACTTTGCGCTCGACGCCGAACGGCAGGAAGGCCTCTCGCCGGAGGAAGCAATCGTCAAGGCCTGCCTGCTGCGCTTCCGGCCGATTATGATGACGACGCTCGCGGCGCTGCTCGGCGCCCTGCCGCTGGCGCTGGCGACGGGAACGGGGAGCGAATTGCGCCAGCCGCTCGGCATCACCATCGTCGGCGGCCTGCTGCTCAGCCAGCTCCTGACCCTATACACCACGCCGGTGATCTATCTCGCGCTCGAGAAGCTGCGCCGGCGCCTCGGTGGCGGCCGTGACGGCGTCGTGCCCTATCCGGATCCGGAGGCGGCCGAATGAGCGACGCCCCCGACGAGGACAAGGGCTGGAAGTCGGTCAAGGGCCTGTCCGACGCCTTCATCCTGCGCCCCGTCGGCACGACGCTGATGGCAATCGGTCTCTTCCTCGTCGGCATGGTCGCCTATGTCTTCTTGCCGGTGGCGAGCCTGCCGAGCGTCGACTTCCCGACGATCCGCGTCTTCGCCAGTCGCCCGGGCGCCGATCCGGCGACGATGGCCGGCAGCGTCGCGGCGCCCCTCGAGCGTCGCCTGGGCTCGATCCCCGGCGTCACCGAGATCACCTCGACGAGCTCGCTCGGCTCGACCTCGATCGTGCTGCAGTTCGACCTGACGCGGAATACCGACAGTGCCGCCCGCGACGTCCAGGCCGCGCTGAACGCCGCCGCGACCGATCTGCCCGGCGACCTGCCGACCCTGCCGCAATTCCGCAAGGCCAATCCCAACGCCGCGCCGATCCTGATCCTGGCGCTGACCTCGGACACGATGACGCCGAGCGCGATGTACGATGCGGCCGACACCGTCATCGCCCAGCGCATCGCGCAAGTGGAGGGGGTCGGCGAGGTCACGGTCAACGGCGCCGAGCAACCGGCGATCCGCGTGCGCGTCGATCCTGCCCAGCTCGCCGCCATGGGCCTGAGCCTCGACACGATCCGCACAGCCATCGTCAACGCCAACACCGTCTCGGCGGTCGGCTCCTTCGACGGCGAGCGGCGCAGCGAGACCCTCTCCGCCAACAACCAGATCCGCGAGCCCGAGGATTACGGCAACATCGTCGTGCGCTCGGCCAAAGGCACGGTGGTCCGGCTCGCCGATGTCGCGACCGTCGAGCGCGGCGTGCGCAACAGCCGCGCCGCCGGCTGGTACAACGGCAAGCCGGCGATCCTCATCACCCTCACCAAGCAGGCCGACGCCAACGTCATCGACACAGTCGACCGGGTGAAGGCGCTGCTGCCCGAAGTCCAGCGCTGGGTGCCGGCGGGGATCCAGTTCTCGATCATGTCGGACCGCACGGTCACGATCCGCGCCTCGATCGCCGACATCCAGCATACGCTCCTGATCTCCATCGCTCTGGTGATGCTGGTCGTCTTCCTGTTCCTGCGCCGCACCACGCTGACGGTCGCGGCCGGCGTCACCGTGCCGCTCTCGATCGCGGGCACCTTCGCCGCGATGTGGGTCGCCGGCTTCACGCTCGACAATCTCTCGCTGATGGCGGTGACGATCTCGGTCGGCTTCGTCGTCGACGACGCCATCGTCATGATCGAGAACATCGAGCGCAACGTCGCCCGGGGCATCTCGCCGCTGCGCGCCGCTTTGCTCGGCGCCGGCCAGATCGGCTTCACCGTGGTCTCGATCAGCCTGTCGCTGATCGCGGCCTTCATCCCGCTCTTCTTCATGGACGGGGTGGCCGGCCGCTTCTTCCGCGAATTCACGCTGACGCTGACCTTCGCCATCCTCGTCTCGACGGCGGTCTCGCTCAGCGTCACGCCGATGGTCTGCGCGCATTTCCTGAAGAGCGGCCCGCATGCGCCCAACCGCTTCGACCGCGCCGTCGAGCGCGTGCTGGCGGCGATGACCGGCTTCTATGCCCGCACGCTCACGATGGTGCTGCGGCACAGCTGGCTCATGCTCGTCGTGATGATCGCCACGGTGGCGCTGACCGTGCAGATGTTCCGCAGCGCGCCGAAGGGCTATTTCCCGCAGGACGACACCGGGCTGATCATCGGCTTCACCCAGGCCTCGACCGACATCTCCTTCCCGGCGATGGCGCAGCTGCAGCAGCGCGGCGCCGCCATCGTCGCCGCCGACCCCGCCGTCCTCGGCGTCGCCTCCTTCATCGGCGGCGGCGGCTCGGTGAACACCGGGCGCTTCTTCGTCAGCCTGAAGCCGCTGGAGGAGCGCGGCCTGAGCTCGGCCCAGGTCGTCAACCGCCTGCGCGGGCGCCTCGGCTCGATCCCGGGCCTGCGCATCTTCCTGACCCCGGTCCAGGACGTGCGCGCCGGCGGGCGCCAAGGCCGCTCGCAATACCAGTTCACGCTCTGGGATCCCGACTTGCCGGAATTGCAGGAATGGGTGCCCAAGGTGCTGGAGAAGCTGCGCACCCTGCCCGAGCTCGTCGACGTCTCGACCGATCGCGAGCAGGGCGGCCTGCAGGCCAATGTCGTGATCGACCGCAACAAGGCCTCGCAGCTCGGCGTCGCGATCCAGGCCCTCGACAACGTGCTGGCGGACGCCTTCAGCCAGCGCCAGATCTCGACGATCTACGGCGCGCGCAACCAGTACCGCGTCGTGCTCGAAGTCGTGCCCTCGCGCACTCGCGATCCCAATGACATCCTCGATCTCTACGTGCCGGGCCGCAACGGCGTGCAGGTGCCGATGCGCAGCCTGGTCAAGGTCGAGCGCGGCACCGCCCCGCTCGTCATCAACCATCAGGGCCAGTTCCCGGCGGTGACAATCACCTATGATCTCGCCCCCGGCGTCGGCCTGCAGGAGGCGAGCGACGCGGTCGTCGCCGCCGTCGAAGGCCTGCACATGCCGGCCTCGCTCAGGGCCGAGTTCGCCGGCGACGCCAAGGCGTTCACGCAAGGGGCAGGCAGCCAGGGCGTGATGATCCTGGTCGCGATCCTCGCCGTCTACATCATCCTCGGCGTGCTCTATGAGAGCCTGATCCACCCGGTGACGATCCTCTCGACCCTGCCCTCGGCGGGCCTGGGGGCGCTGATCGCGCTGCGGATCGCGGGGGCCGATCTCACCATCATCGCCTTCATCGGCATCATCCTGCTGATCGGCATCGTCAAGAAGAACGGCATCATGCTGGTCGACTTCGCCATCAGCGCCGAGCGCCAGCGCGCGATGCCCTCGCGCGAGGCGATCTTCGAAGCCTGCCTGGAGCGCTTCCGGCCGATCCTGATGACGACGCTCTCGGCGATGCTGGGCGCGGTGCCGCTGATGATCGCGACCGGCCCCGGCGCGGAGCTGCGCCGCCCGCTCGGCATCACCATCGTCGGCGGCCTGATCCTCAGCCAGATCCTGACGCTCTACACCACGCCGATCATCTATCTCTGGATGAGCAAGCTCGGCGCCCGCCGGAGACGTCAGGCGGCAGACACCGAAACTGCCTCGGCAAGCAGCACGCCGGGCTGAGCCTAGACCGGCTCCGAACGCGGCCGATCGTTCACTCGAGCGGGCCGACTGCGCTCTCGACGGCGTCGACGATAGTGCCGGAGCGCAGCAGCGCCAGCGCCTGGTTGATCTCGGTGGCGTACCAGCGGTCGCCCTGGAGTGCGGGCGGGATGACCGCGCGCACCGCATCGAGCGCGGCGCGGCTGCCCTTGGCGATCGGATAGTCCCGGGCGAGATCGTCGACGAGGCTGAGCGCCTGCGCCGCCATCAGGATCTCGCAGGCGAGGATCTGCTCGACGTTCTCGACCACGGTGCGGGCCTTGCGGGCGCACCAGGTCGAGTTCGAGACATGGTCCTCGGCGTTCGACTTGCCGGGGATCGAGTCGACCGAGCCGGGCGTCGAGAGATGCCGGTTCTCCATCACCAGCGCCGACATCGAGCACTGCACCGTGGCGTAGCCGGTGTTGAGCCCGCGCTTGCCGGCGAGCAGGTTGCGCGGCAGCCCATAGCTCATCGTCGGGTCGATCAGACGCGCCAGCCGGCGCTCCGAGATCGAGCCGAGATCGGTCGCGGCGATGGCGAGCAGGTCCATCGCCTGCGCGACATAGGCGCCGTGGAAATGGCCGGCCGAGATACAGACATAGCCGTCGCCGTCCTTGCAGATCAGCGGGTTGTCGGTGGCCGAGTTGATCTCGGTGGTCATCACGCGGGTGACGAACTCCATCGCCTCGCGCACCGGCCCGTGGACCTGCGGGCCGCAGCGGATCGAGTAGACGTCCTGCACGCGCGGCGGCGCCTTGCTGCCGGGAGCGCGGACCTCGTCCGGGAAGACGAGCTGCCTGGCCGCCTCGCCGCAGCGCTTGGAATCGCCGGCGATGCGCAGGATGTTGCGCGCCGTCGCCGCCTGGCCGGGGTGGGGCCGCGCCTTGTGGACGCGCGGATCGAAGGCGGCGAGCTCACCGCGGATGCATTCCAGCGTCAGCGAGAGCGCGATGTCGGCATGCTTCAGCAGCCGGCGGGCATCCTCCATCGCCAGCACGCCAACGGCGAGCGAGACGGTGGAGCCGTTGATCAGCGCCGAAGCGTCCTTGGCCGCGAGCGGGAACTCGACCTGGAGCCCGGCGCGCTGCAGCGCCTCGCGCGCGGGCATGCGCACGCCCTTGTAGACCATCTCGGCTTCCGGAAAGCCGCAGATCGCGCCCGACATATGGGCGAGCGGCGCAAGGTCGCCGGAGGCGCCAACCGAGCCCTTGGACGGGATCACCGGATGCAGGCCGGCGTTGAGGCATGCGAGCAGGCGCTCGACCACCTCGACGCGCGGGCCGGAATAGTTCGAGGCGAAGGCGTTGGCGCGCAGCAGCATGGTGGCGCGGGTCGCGTCCTCGGACAGCGGCTCGCCGATGCCGGTCGCATGGGCATAGACGGTGTTGCGCTGATAGTCCGTCATCTCGGACATCAGCACGCGCTGGTCCTTGAACAGGCCGACGCCGGTGTTGAACGAATACATGAACGGCGCATCGTCGCTCATGAAGTTCGTGTCGATATAGTCGCGCGCCTCGGCGATGCGCTCGCGCGCCTCCGGCGCGAGCGTCGCGGCGGCGAAGCCGGCCTCGCCATCGGCGCGCGCGACGCGCACCACCTGCTCCGCGGTCAGTGTCGTTCCGTCGATCGCGACGCTCATGATCGGTCTCCTGCTCAGGTCCTGAAGGTTTCGGGAGAAGCGGTGCGCAGGAAGTCGACGAGCACGTCGACCGCCACCTGCACGTCGGCGGCCTCGACCGCCTCCGCCGGGTTGTGGCTGATGCCGCCGGCGCAGCGCATGAACAGCATGCCGAACGGGCAGAGATTGGCGATGGCGAGGCCGTCATGCCCCGCTCCGCTCGGCAGCCGCAGCGGCGCGACGCCTCGCGACGCGACCGATTTCTCCAGCGCCGCGACGATCGCCGGCGAGCAGACCGCCGCGTCCTCCTCGTAGAAGGCGACGATGGTCGAGGTCACGTTGCGATAGGCGGCGATCGCCTCGAAGGCGCGCTTGAGGTCGCGGACGGCGGCGTGGCGCGCCTCGTCCGAGGGGCTGCGCAGATCGAGCGAGAACTCCGCGCGCGAGGCGATGACGTTGACCGCGCTCGGCGCGATGGCGATCCGCCCGACGGTCGCGACGACGTCGCGGCGCATCGAAGCGACGCGCTCGACCGCCAGGATCATCTCCGCCGCCGCCGCGCAGGCGTCGCGGCGCAGGTTCATCGGCACCGTGCCGGCATGGCCGGCGACCCCGTCGATGGTGATGGTGAAGCGGCTGGCGCCGCTGATCGCGGTGACGACGCCGACCGGCAGGTCGCGCTCCTCCAGCACCGGCCCCTGCTCGATATGGACCTCGACATAGCCGAGGATGCCTGCCGGATCGCGCCGGATGCCGGGAATTCCTGCCGGATCCAGGCCGAACTGCGTCAGCGCCCGGCGCAGCGAGACGCCATCGGTGTCGCAGACATCGAGCGCGGCGGGATCGAAGCGGCCGGCGACGGCGCGCGAGCCGTTCAGCGTCACCGGGAAGCGCACGCCCTCCTCGTCGCCGAAGGCGAGCACCTCGATGGCGAAGGGCAGTTCGATCCTGTCCGCCCGCAGCCGCCTGACCGCCTGGATCGCGGCGACGACGCCGAGATTGCCGTCGTATTTGCCGGCGTTGCGGACCGTGTCGATATGCGAGCCGAGCAGCAGGGTCGGCAAGCCCTCGCCGCCGCGCCCGCTGCGGCCGACGAGATTGCCGATGTCGTCGACATGGGTCGCAAGGCCGGCTTCCTGCATCCAGGCCTCGACCTGGCCGATGGCCTGGCGATGCTCCGGTGTGAGGAAGAGCCGGGTCAGCGCGCCCTGGTCGCTGGAGAAGCGCGCGAGATCGTCGAGGCGGCGCATGACCTCATGGCCATCCGGCGCCGCGTTGGAGCGATCGTCATGGGATGCGTTCTGTAGAAGCGTCATGATGCGCGTCCCCCTCGACCAGCGCCCTCGCCTGCCCGGATCAGGCCTTCGCGTCCTGGCCGATCTCGAAATTCGCGAGTATCTCCAACGCGCGCACCATGCCGGAGTGATCCCAGGCGCCGCCGCCATGAGCCGCGCAGGCGTTGAACAGTTCCTGTGCCGTCGCCGTGTTCGGCAGGGAGACGCCGAGCGAGCGCGCCGTCGACAAAGCGAGGTTCAGGTCCTTCTGGTGCAGTTCGATCCGGAAGCCCGGCGCGAAGGTGCGCTTGATCATGCGCTCGCCATGCACCTCCAGGATGCGCGAGGAGGCGAAGCCGCCCATCAGCGCCTGGCGGACCTTGGCCGGATCGGCGCCCGCCTTGGCTGCGAACAGCAGCGCCTCGCCCACCGCCTCGATGTTGAGGGCGACAATGATCTGGTTGGCGACCTTGGTGGTCTGGCCGTCGCCATTGCCGCCGACCAGGGTGATGTTCTTGCCCATCAGGTCGAAGAGCGGCTTCACCGTATCGAAGGCGCCCTGCGGTCCGCCGACCATGATCGAGAGCGTGCCGGCCTTGGCGCCGACCTCGCCGCCCGAGACCGGCGCGTCGAGATAGTCGCAGCCGAGCGCGTTGATCCGCCTGGCGAACTCCTTGGTAGCGACCGGCGAGATCGAGCTCATGTCGACGACGATCTTGCCGCGCGACAGGCCCTTGGCAACACCGGTCTCGCCGAACAGCACGTCCTCGACATGCGGGGTGTCCGGCACCATGACGATGACGACCTCGGCCTGCTGCGCGACCTCGGTCGCGGAGGCGCAGGCGCGCCCGCCGGCCGCGGTCAGTTCCTGCGGAACCTGGGTGCGGCTGTAGAGATGGACCTCATGCCCACCCTTGATCAGCTGGCCCGCCATCGGCGCGCCCATGATGCCGAGCCCGATGAATCCGATCTTCATGACGTGTCCTCCGGTCCTTAAAGTCTGTTTGGAAACTCAGCCCTCATCCTGAGGAGCGATCGCAGATCGCGTCTCGAAGGATGCTCCAGATGGTTCCAGAGCCTCCCGGAGCATCCTTCGAGACGCCATTTCTAGCGAAATGGCTCCTCAGGATGAGGGCTGAGAAATTATCAAACGGGCTCTTCGCGTCAGCGCGTTGTGTCCTTGAGCCAGCCGAGGCCTTCGATCGTGCTGGCCTTCGGCTTGTATTCGCAGCCGATCCAGCCGGCGTAGCCGAGCCGGTCGATGAGCCCGAACAGGAAGCCGTAGTTGATCTCGCCGGTGCCGGGCTCGTTGCGGCCGGGATTGTCGGCGAGCTGCATATGGGCGATGCGCGGCAGCAGCTTCTCGATCGTTGCCGCCAGCTCACCTTCCATGCGCTGCATGTGATAGATGTCGTATTGCAGCTTGAGATTGTCGGAGCCGGTCGCGTCGATGATGGCGATGCCCTCGGCCGAGCGGTTCACGAAGTAGCCGGGGATGTCATAAGCGTTGATCGGCTCCATGATCAGCAGGATGCCCTCCCGCTTCAGCGCCGCCGCCGCGAAGGCGAGGTTGTCGACCAGCGTCTGCGCCGCCTTGCCGCGCTCGACCCCGGCCGGCGCCAGACCCGCCAGGCAGTTGACCATCGTGCCACCGAGCGCCTTGGCGTAGTCGATCGCCTTGCCGACGCCGTCCTGGAACTCGCCGACGCGATCGGGATGGCAGGCGATGCCGCGCTCGCCCTTGTCCCAGTCGCCGGCGGGCAGGTTGAACAGCACCTGGGTCAGGCCGTTCTTCTGGAGCCGCTCGGCGATGTCGCCCTTGCCGAAAGCATAGGGGAAGAGGAACTCGACGCCCTTGAAGCCGGCCTTGGCGGCGGCGGCGAAGCGGTCGAGGAAGGGATGCTCGTTGAAGAGCATCGTCAGGTTGGCGCAGAACTTCGGCATGGGTCGGAACCTCCCGGTCGATATCAGTCGAGCAGCGCGATGGCGGTCGGCGCGTCCTCGGCGGCGAGCGCGAGGTCCTCGAACTCCGTCACCTTGTCGATGTCCGTCCCCATCGCGACATTGGTGACGCGCTCGAGGATGATCTCGACGACGACCGGGACGCGGAACTCGTCGAGCATCGCCTTGGCCCGCTCGAAGGCCGGCAGGATGTCCTGCACCTGCGTCACCCGGATCGCCTTGCAGCCGAGGCCTTCGACGACCTTGACATGGTCGACGCCGTAGACGCCGAGCTCGGGCGCATTGAGGTTCTCGAAGGACAGCTGCACGCAGTAGTCCATGTTGAAGCCGCGCTGCGACTGGCGGATCAGCCCGAGATAGGAGTTGTTGACGAGGACATGGATGTAGGGCGTGCGGAACTGGGCGCCGACCGCCAGCTCCTCGATCAGGAACTGGAAGTCATAGTCGCCGGAGATCGCGACCACCGGCGTGCCGGGCGTCGCGGCGCAGACGCCGAGCGCCGCGGGGATCGTCCAGCCGAGCGGTCCCGCCTGGCCGCAATTGATCCAACCGCGCGGCTTGTAGACATGCAGGAACTGGGCGGCGGCGATCTGCGACAGGCCGATCGTGCTGACATAGGTGGTGTCGCGGCCGAAAGCCTTGTTCATCTCCTCATAGACGCGCTGCGGCTTGATCGGGCTGTCCTCGAAATGCGTCCGGCGCAGCATGGTGCGCTTGCGCTCGCGGCACTCCTCGACCCAGGCCGTCCGGTCCTTGAGCTTGCCGGCGGCGCGCCATTCGGTGGCAACCTCCACGAACAGCTCCAGCGCCTTGCCCGCATCCGAGGCGATGCCGAAATCGGGCATGAAGACCCGGCCGATCTGCGTCGGCTCGATATCGACATGGGTGAAGCTGCGGCCCTTGGTGTAGACGTCGACATTGCCGGTGTGGCGGTTGGCCCAGCGATTGCCGATGCCCAGGACATGGTCCGAAGCGAGCATGGTCGCATTGCCATAGCGATGGCTGGTCTGCAGCCCGACCATGCCAGCCATCAGCGGGTGGTCGTCCGGGATCGCGCCCCAGCCCATCAGCGTCGGCACGACCGGCACGCCGGTCAGTTCGGCGAACTCAACCAAGAGTTCCGAGGCGTCGGCATTGATGATGCCGCCGCCGGCGACGATCAGCGGCCGCTCGGCCGCGTTCAGCATGGTCAGCGCCTTCTCGATCTGGGCGCGGCTCGCCGCCGGCTTGTAGACCGGCAGCGGCTGATAAGTTTCGGGATCGAACTCGATCTCGGCGGTCTGGACGTCGAAGGGCAGGTCGATCAGCACTGGGCCGGGGCGGCCGCTGCGCATCAGGTGGAAAGCCTGCTGGAAGATGCCGGGAACCTGCCCCGGCTCGCGCGCCATCACCGCCCATTTGGTCACCGGCTTGGCGATCGACTCGATATCGACGGCCTGGAAGTCCTCCTTGTGCAGCCGGGCGCGCGGCGCCTGGCCGGTGATGCACAGGATCGGGATCGAATCCGCCCAGGCCGAATAGAGCCCGGTGATCATATCGGTCCCGGCCGGCCCCGAGGTGCCGATGCAGACGCCGATATTGCCGGCCTCGGCCCGGGTATAGCCCTCGGCCATGTGCGAGGCGGCCTCGACATGGCGCGCCAGGATGTGGCCGATGCGGTTGCGCGGCTTCAACGCGGCATAGAACGGGTTGATCGCAGCACCTGGGACGCCGAAGGCCTGCTTGACGCCCTCCAGCTCCAGGATCAGCACGGCGGCTTCGGCAGCGGTCATCTTCGGCATGGCCCGTCCTCCGTTCGGCGTCTCGGCGCCTGTTGTCCGGGGGAAGAAATGGCAGCCGGAGACCAATCGATCCAATATATTGTTCGTTCCTATCTATATGTATGACATATAGACAGGAGCCTGATCACCACCGTGAGAGCCCCGGGATGGAACTGCGTCACCTGCGCTATTTCGTGGCCCTGGCCGAGGAGCTCAGCTTCACCGCCGCCGCCCAGAAGCTGAACATCTCGCAGCCACCGCTGAGCCAGCAGATCCGCGACCTCGAGCACGAGCTGAAGACCGAATTGTTCCGCCGCAGCAGCCGGCAGGTCGAGCTCACCGCCGCCGGCCACGCCTTTCGCCGCCATGCGCTCGCCATCCTGGCGCAGACGCGGCAGGCGGCGGCGCAGGTCCGGGCGATCGGACAGGGCCGGGCCGGGATCATCCACCTGGCGACGACGAATTCGGTGCTGCTGAGCGGCCTGTCCGTGGCGATCGCCGAGTTCCAGCACATGCATCCGGATGTGGAGATCACCATCGACGAGATGCCGCCGCAGGAGCAGGTCGCGGCGCTCAAGGCGCGTCGGGTCGACATCTGCGTCCTGCGGCTCGCGCCCGATGATCGCGAGCTCGTCATCCGCCGCGTCTGGAGCGAGCGGATCGACCTGGCGGTTCCCGCGGGCCATCCGCTGGCGGGGAAGAAGACGACCACGATCCTGGACTTGAAGGACGAGGACTTCGTCTTCTACCGGCTGCGCGACTCCGCCTTCGCCGCGCATCTGCAGTCCTTCTGCGCGCAGCTCGGCTTCCTGCCGAAGATCGTGCAGCAGGTGGTGGAGTCGATGTCAATCGTCAGCCTGGTCTCGGCTGGACTCGGTATCGGCTTCGTGCCGGAATCGGTCGGCAGGCAGGGCCTGCCCGGCCTGCGCTATCTGCGCATCACCGGCCCCTGCCCGGTCGCGGACGTCCATGCCGTCACGCAGAAGGACGCCGACCCGATCATCGACCAGTTCGTCGCCTTCGCCACTCAGGCCAAGGCGAACTGATTGCTAGCTCGCGGAGCACGTCTCGGGCAGGTGATCGGCAAAGGAGCCAGTTCCTTGCGTCCATCGATGTCCTGCGGCGTCAGCGGGGCTACCGCCGCTATCGCTTTCAGGCCGCGCGGGAGGCCTGCGATTCATCGGTCACCTGGGCGAGACGGCTACGGGTGATGAAGCTGATCTGGGCGAGTGCTTCCTCGCGCTCCGGGGCGGTGTCGCGCGCCGCGCGCCGGGCCAGCTCGGCAAAGATGCCGGCCTTGGTGTAGTGCCTGACGCAGGCGATGAACGGGAAACCATGGCGCTCACGATAGGCGCGGTTGAGCGTGTCGATCAGCCGGACTTCCGCCTGCGTCAGGCTGGTGAGGCCGGCACTGGCCTGCTCGACATCGGAGGATTGGGTCAGCTCGCCCCGTTTCGCCTCGCGCCCGGCGAGCTCCGGGTGAGCGCAGAGCAGCGCGATGAGCTTCGCCTCGTCGCTGCCGCGAACGGCGGCGATCATGGCCGCATGCATCGCGTCGATGCTGGCGAAGGGGCGCGCCGCGAAGGCCACCTCGGCGACCCAGGGCGAATGCTCGAAGATCGCGCCGAAGGCGGACACGAAGCCGGGCCGATCCATGGCGTTGATCGCCGCCAAGGTAAAGAGCGGCTGCGTTGCTTTGGAAGAAGGCGTCATCTTCGTGTCCTGTCCTTCGGAACATGGCCGGCGCGAGCGGCCCTCATCGACATCTCGGGTTTACCGCATGCCGCGCCTCATTGAGATCGGGCACCGCCAATTCCCATTATTTGCAAAGCCGAATAGAGCTTGAGGGGATCAGCCTGCTAAGGCCGTCCCCTCGCGAGGATCGTCGATCATGCAGCCTCAGGAGAACCCCCTCGACGCCCAGCTCCTGCGGGTCTTCTGCATCCTGATGGCGGAGCGCAGCGTCACCCGGACAGCCGCGCGGCTGAACCTGTCCCAGCCCGCCACCAGCCTCGCCCTGAAGCGCCTGCGCGAGATCTTCGGCGACCAGCTCCTGGTGCGCGGGCGCGACGGCATGGTGCCGACCGAGCGGGCGATCGCGCTGCAGCAGACCGCGATCAAGGCGCTGGAAGAGTTGGACAACCTGCTGGTCGACCCGAACCGGGTCGATCCGGCCTTGAGCCATCAGAGCTTCACCATCGCCCTGCCCGACTATGTCGCGCCAGCCTATCTCGCCGGCGCCGTGCGCGAATTCCGCCAGCGCGCGCCCCATGCCCGGCTGACCTTGCGCTCGCTCGGCGCGGATTTCGATTTCGAAGGCGCCCTCGCCGCCGGGACCGTCGACATCGTCATCGGGAACTGGCCCTCGCCCCCGCCCTATCTGCGGACCTCGACGCTGTTCGAGGACGATGTCGTCTCGCTCGTCGACCGCGAGCATCCCTTCACACGGGAAACTCCGTCGCGGGCGGATTTCCTGGCCGCCAACCACATCGCGCCGACGCCCTATTCGACCGCCCATCGCGGCGTGGTCGAGACCCATCTCACCAAGATGCGGATCAGCCGCGAGCGGCGCCTGGTAATCTCTTATTTCGCGATGGCGCCCTATATGCTGGTCGGGACCGATCTGGTCTTCACCACCAGCCGGCATTTCGCGCGCTATTTCACCACCATCCTGCCGCTGGCGATCGTCGAGCCGCCGCTGGAATTCCCGCGCATGCGCTTCTACCAGCTCTGGCACGACCGCACCCAGCACTCGCCGATCCATCACTGGCTGCGCCAGGTCCTGACCCGCAATCGACTGCCGGGCGAGCCCGCTGCTGGCCAATAGAAGCCCGGCGCTGGCCGACGAACAAAAATGGCCGCCCGCCGGTGATTGGCACCGAGCGGGCGGCCTGGTCTCGCGGAAGCCGCTGTCGCCATCTGCGACCTCTGCGGTCGCCTTCCTATTTCCCGGCCTTGTTGGAGGCGGGAATGAACTTGATGATCAGGAGGACGGTGGCCGCCTCGAACAGGGCGACCAGCCAGAGACCGGGCGACATTAGCCCCGTCGCATCCTTGATCACGCCCATCGCGAAGGGAGCTCCGAAGCCGGCGAGGTTCGCCGCGGAGTTGATCAGGGCGACGCCGGCGGCGGCGGCCGAGCCCGAGAGGAATGCGTTGGGCATCTGCCAGAACACCGGGATGGCGCTCATCGTGCCGATGATGGCGAGGGCCAGCGCGACCAGGGCGAAGTACGAGCCGTGCGGAACCAGGAAGCCGAGCGCCGCCATCGCCACAGCGCCGACCAGCGCGGCGAACCCGCTATGCAGTCGCGCCTCGCGATGACGATCCGAGCTCCTGCCGATCAGGATCATGCCTGCCGCGCCGCAGAGATAGCAGGCCGCCATGATCCAGCCGACGGTGGCCGGGCTGGTGAAGCCGACCTCGCGCACCGCGGTCGGGCCCCAGAAGGTCAGCGTCGAATTCGCGAGGATGATGCAGAAATAGATCGCGATGAACTGCCAGACCCGCGGGTCGCGCAGCGATTTCATGATCTTGTGCTCGCGTGGGCCAAGCGCGGCACGGTCGCGTTCGAGATCGGCGAGGATGAGGCTCTTTTCCTTGTCGGTGAGCCAGTTCGCCTTCTCCGGCTTGTCGGTCATGTAGAACAGGGTGACGATGCCGGCGATCACGGAGGGAATGCCCTCGATCAGGAAGACCCACTGCCAGCCGGCCCAGCCATTGGCACCGTTGAGCTGGGTCATGATCGTGCCGGCGAGCGGCCCGCCGAGCACGCCCGCCAGGGCCGAGGCCGACATGAACAGGCCGAAGGCCTTGGCGCGCCGCTCCGTCGGATACCAGTAGGTCAGATAGAGGATGATGCCGGGATAGAAGCCGGCCTCGAAGACGCCGAGCAGGAAGCGCAGGACGTAGAACTGCATCGGCGTCGTCACGAACATCATCGCGACGCAGGTGATGCCCCAGAGCATGGTGATCCGGGCGACCGTCTTGCGCGCCCCGATCCGCTCGAGCAGCAGGTTGCTCGGCACCTCGAACAGAAAGTAGCCGATGAAGAAGATGCCGGCACCCAGGCCGTAGATCGCTTCGCTGAACTTGAGATCGTTCAGCATCTGCAGCTTGGCGAAACCGATATTGACCCGGTCGATCCAGGCCAGGATCCAGAGGATCATCAGAAATGGGATGAGACGCCAGGTAACCTTGCTGAACGCCGCGTCCAATTGTCGTTGCGACGTGCTGCCCTCGGCGATGCCGGCTCCGTGAGTGACGGCTGTCGTCATGATGACCTCCCCTGTGTGCCGCGGTCTTCAGGTTTGGCCCGACCACTGGCTCCCATCATGCCGAATAATCCGAACGGCGGCCCACGGTGAGACCGGTTCCGAAATGCCCATTATTTGCAGATTGAATAAGCTTTGCCGGACAATGCCGCGGGACCGGCACGAGGAGCGCAATTCGCCCTGGACAAGGCGTCGGCCGTGACGCGGCGCGTAGCGGCCGCCTCACAACAGCCCGCCGGCGGCGGAGCTTCGGGATGGCGGAATGCTGGCCCGGTTATTCACAAATCCATTGATCGCCATCCGAATATTTAATTTTCAAATGGGTCCCGGCACTCCTATCTGAAGGCCGGGCCGTTGCCCGACGCGCCGAAACATCACGATATGATGGACGAACAGCCCAAGGCGCCACGCCCGGGGCAGCAATTCAGCGCGTCACCGTACGGCCCGCCCCTGTCGCATGCGTGCCAACATCGCTGAAGGAGACTGGATTGATCAGACGCTCAGCGATCGTCGCGCTTGCCTTCATCGCACTGGCTCCATTGCCACGGACAGCTGCCGGACAGACCATGACTGAAACCCGACTTCACACGGCAGCCGCTGCGGACGATGTCGCGACGATCAGGGACCTGCTCGCCAAAGGCGCGACGATCGACGCGCGCGACGGCAAGGGCACGACCGCTCTCCTGGTCGCGACCCATGGCAACAAGATCGCTGCCGCCAAGGCGCTGATCGAGGCCGGGGCCGACGTCAACGCCAAGGACGCCATCAACGACAGCCCCTATCTCTATGCCGGTGCGCGCGGCCATCTCGAGATTCTCAAGCTAACCCTGGCGCATGGAGCCGACCTGAAGAGTACCAATCGCTATGGCGGCACCGCTCTCATCCCGGCTTCGGAACGCGGCCATGTCGAGACCGTGCGCACCCTGATCAAGGCGGGCGTCGCCGTCGACCACGTCAACAATCTCGGTTGGACGGCGCTGCTCGAGGCGATCATCCTCGGACAGGGCGGCGAGAAGCATCAGCTGATCGTCCGGGCGCTGATCGAGGCGAAGGCCGATGTGAACCTCGCCGATGGCCAGGGCGTCAGCCCGCTCCGGCATGCGCGCAGCCGCGGCTATGCCCGGATCGAGCAGATGCTGGTCGCAGCGGGCGCGCGCTGAGGAGCCGGCAATGAGCGAAACCCGACGTTTCCTGTGCGAAGCCATTGCGCTCGCCGAAGCCAATCTGGAAGGCGGCGGCCGGCCCTTCGGTGCTGTGGTCGTCAAGGACGGCGAGGTCATCGCGACTGGTGTGAACGAGATCGTCAGCAGCAACGACCCGACTGCGCATGCGGAACTGACGGCGCTGCGTGCGGCCAGCCGGGCGCTCGCCTCGCCGAACCTTGCGGGCTGCGCGGTCTATGCCAGTGGTCATCCCTGCCCGATGTGCATGGCTGCGATGCGGCTCTCCGGCGTGGACGCGGTCTATTACGCCTATTCCAACGAGGATGGCGCGCCTTATGGCCTTTCCACCGCGGCGATCTGTGCCGATCTGGCCAAGCCCTTTTCCGAACAGTCGATGACGATCAGCCATGTGCCGGTCCGCCCGGAAGCCGGGCCGGACCTGTACGCGCGATGGAAGCAGAGGCAGGCGAGACCGGCGTGATTGCCGGAACCCGCCCCATCATCAGGTCTGCGGCAGCATGAAGGCCGTGAAGAACACGGCCAGCGCCGCGTGATCGTCGAGCGGCAGCACATTCGCGACATACTGGTCCGGCCGCACGACCACCAGGCAGCCACGCTCGCGGTCGATGCCGCGCAGGTCGAAGATGTCCTGGCCTTCACGAGGATCGGGGCAGAACACCTTCTCATAGTCGATCAGGCCGAGGCGGCCCTTGCGGGGCAGGAGCAGGCTCGGCAAGGCCTCGACCGCAACCTCGCGATGCGGCTGCTGCAGGATCGCGCGCAGGTCAATGACCGCATCGACATCGGCACCCGACTTTGCGTAGCGGCGTAGCGGCGACGAGGGCGAATTCGCCAGCGCCTCACAGAGCGCGCGCAGGTGCGAAGCCGGCGAGGAAGGGTCAGCTTTGTCGGCGAAGGCGTAGAGGCGCCAGCGGCCATCGGCCTGCGCGACATGGCCGAGCTCGACCGGCTTGGCGTCGCCGAGCCGGATCACCGGCGCAGAGTGGAAGCGCGCACCGATCGGCAGCCCCGTCGCGAGCCCGGCATGGGTCGGCTGGCCGGTCAGGGTCGAGGGCGCGTAGCGGGTCGCAGTACCCGCGGTGTAGCGGCCATGCCTGACGAAATAGGCCTCGACCTCCTTGGGATCGACGCCCTGGCCGGTCTCCGAGGTCTTCAGGGGGGCGCTCAGCATCTTCGCCCATTCACGGTCGAAATCGATCAGCTCCCTGGCGATCGCCTGGCGTTCGGCCGAGTAGCTGTGGAGGAACTGTGGCGGGCATTGCCCGCGCAGGACCGCGGCCAGCTTCCAGCCAAGGTTGAAGGCGTCCTGCATCGAGACGTTCATGCCCTGGCCGGCCTTCGGGCTGTGGGTGTGACAGGCATCGCCGGCAATGAAGACGGATGGCAGGCGCTGCTGGACCTCCTCCGCCGGGACGTCGTCGAACTTGTCACAGAGGCGCTGGCCGATCTCGTAGACCGACCACCAGGCGACCTCCTTCACCTCGAAACTATAGGGACGCAGGATGCGCTGCGCTGCCGCGATCAGATGCTCGACGCCGATATTGCGGCTCGCGACCCGCTCGTTCTCGGCGAGCTTGTCGAGCTCGACATAGATGCGGATCAGATAGCCGCCCTCGCGTGGGATGACGATGATCGTGCCTTCGCCGGCAGACTGGATCAGCGCCTTCAGCCGCACATCCGGGAAATCGGTGACGGCCAGGACATCCATGACGCCCCAGGCCTGGTTGGCGGAATCGCCCTGCAACGTGCGTCCGATCGACTTGCGCACCGCGCTGCGGGCGCCATCGCAGCCGACGACATAGCGCGCCCTGACGGTCTCGATCTCGCCTTCATGCGCGGGATCGACACGCTCCAGCTTTACGGTCACCGGATGCGACGAGGCGTTGTCGATCTGCAGATCGACGAGGCGCCGCGAATAGTCGGGCTCAAGCCGGCTCGGCGAGCGCCGCATCACGTCGAGGAAGAAGTCGTGCACGCGCGCCTGGTTCAGGATCACATGCGGGAATTCGGAGAGGCCCTCCTCGACATCGAGAATGCGGCCGCTGCGGGTGATGGCGCCCGGCCGGGTCGCGTCGGGCTTCCAGAACACCGTCTCGTTGACCCAATAGCTCTCCTTCAGCACCCGCTCGGAGAAGCCGAAGGCGTCGAACATCTCGATGGTGCGGCAGGCGATGCCGTCAGCCTGTCCGAGCTCGAGCGGCCCGGGCTTCTGCTCGACGATCCGGGTGGTGATCTCGGGAAAGGCCGAGAGCTGCGCCGCCAGCGTCAGGCCGGCCGGGCCGCAGCCGACGATCAGGACATCGACCTGCTGCGGGAGGGGACCACCCGGCGAGGACGCAGCAAGATCAGGGGCGGGCTCGGACATGGCGGGATCGCCGGTCCGAAAACCGTTGAGATGGAATTGCATGACGGCCACCTTCTGCGAGGCAGGACGGATTGAGATGATCTGGCTGCGCGCGGCGTCTCAGCGCCGGCGGGCGCGGGCCTGTTCGAGCCACATCTCCCAGGGGCGATGGACCTGCGCCTCGATGCTGGCGACGCAGGCGCGGCTTTCGCCCTCGGTGAGATAGGTGACCTCGCCGAGCTGCATCGCCTGGAGCTGGTAACGCGCGTTGAGCTCGGCATAGACGGCCCGGTAGACCGCCTGCTTGATCGAATAGCCGACCACGGTCGAGCCATGGCCGCGCATCAGCACGATGTCGTGCCCGTCGAAATGCTCGGCGAGAGCGCGGCCGAAATGGTTGTTGCTGATCAGGAGGTCGGTCGCGTCGCCGCCGGCCTCGCGAATCTCGAAGACCGGCGCGCCCTGGCCGACGAAGCCGGCCATGTGGAACATCGCCCTGAGCCGCGTGCCCTTGACGACGCTGAGCGGCACGATCGAATGGGAATGGCTGTGAATGATGGCCATCACGTCGGGGCGCCTGCGGAAGATCTCGGCGTGGATGAAGCGTTCGAGATAGACCTTGCGGCCATTGGCGTTCACCGCCTCGCCGTCGAGCGTGAACTCGACGATGTCCTCGGCCGCGACCCGGCTCGGCGCCATGTTGCGGGCCAGCAGGAAGCGATCGGGCCGCTTGTCATGGCGCACGCTGATATGGCCGAAGGCATCGACGACGCCCTGGTCGAACAGGATGTGATTGGCCGCGACGAGCTCCTCGACGATCTCGGGCGAGGGCGCGACCGAGGCGGCGGCCGTATCGGCCACGTCGACGGCGATTGGGTGGTTGCCATGGTCAGACGTGCACATTGCTCGCTCTCTCCCAAATCGCCTTGATCGAACTCGACAGGCCGGCCTTGCCGCTCGGCCGGCTGGTCGCCGAGCCAAGCAGATGATCAGAGAGGCAGATGGGCGAGCCGCTTGCGGCGCGCGAACGACACCGGCTTCCAGCAGCCGGAAATCGCTGGCGCCACCCTCCCATCCGGCGATCTCCGATATATCGTCCGTATACTGATTAACAGGATACGCGCAGATTTTCGACTGTCAACCGGGGGAGAGAATCTCGGCCATGGCCTCACGCTGACGCGTTGGGAACGAGGTTCGGCGCCAGGGCCCGGATATTCATCCGGAGCGGAAGCCAGTGCGCAGCTTCGGGCCGCCCGCAATTTGACAGTCTACAGAATGAAAGTATACAATCTAAATTTGAAGCCGCATGATCTGGTCAAGCAATAATCGACTGCGGCGATCAATGAAGAACAGGCAGCCGTCTCAAATCAAGTACCGAGGCTGCCTGTCATAACACCAAGGCAAAGCGACGATGTCGATGGACGATATCTATCATATGCCCGGCCATCTCATCCGGCGCGCGCAACAGATCGCCGTCTCGCTCTTTCTCGAAGAATGCGCGCCGGTCGATCTCACTCCTGTCCAGTTCGCGGCGCTGGTCACGGTGCGCGAGAACCCCGGCATCGATGCGACGCGCCTGTCGGCCCTCGTCGCCTTCGATCGCTCGACGCTCGGCAATGTGCTGGAGCGGATGGAGGCGAAGGAGCTGATCCTTCGCTCGGGCAGCAAGGATGACAAGCGCATCAAGGTGCTGCACCTCTCCCCCAAGGGCGAACGCATCCTCAAGGAGGCCGAACCGCTGGCGCAGAGAGCCCAGGAGCGCATCCTCGCGCCGCTGGCGCCAGAGGATCGCGAAGTCTTCATGCGCATGCTCGGGCAGCTGGTCGAACTCAACAACGATGCCTCGCGCGTGCCGCTGCGACTGGCGGCAGGGCGCTCGACCGAAGCGGCCTGACGGCCCGGCCGTTTCCTCCCCAAAGCGCGATCGGAACAGTTCCTGACGCCACCGGCCGCTCGGCCTGCTGGATTTGACAGCTCCAAGATAGAGTGCATACTGATAATAAGTATGCGTTCTTATCCCATGAAGTGAGTGGCCGAGCGTCGGCGGCGCCCATTGCAGCCATGCACAGCGCTTCATGCGGGATCGGGATCGTAGACGGCCCTTTCACAACGAATCCGAGAACCGCGAGTAACGCGGCCCCATCCGGAGGAAACCAGGTGATCATCACACGACGTGCCACCTTGACCGGGCTCGCGGGCGCTGCGCTCGCGCCCCGTACCGCCTTCGCCCAACGCAGGATCGTCAGGCTGATCGTGCCGGCCGCAGCGGGCGGCGCGATCGACGTCATCGGACGGCTCTATGCCCAGCGCATCGCGCCGGCGCTCGATGAATCCTGGGTGGTCGAAAACAAGGCCGGCGCCAGCAACACGCTCGGCGCGGCCGAGGTCGCAAGGTCCACGCCTGACGGCACGACCTATCTGACCAATGCCGACATCCACATCATGGCCAGGCACGTGATGCGCAGCGTGTCCTACGACCCGCTCGCCGATTTCACCCCGATCTCGCGCTTCGCGATGTCGCCGATGGTGCTGATCGGCTCGATGAAGACGCCCGAGACCATGCCGGCGCTGATCGCGCAGATGAAGGCGAAGCCGACCGAGTTCACCTTCGCCAATTCCGGGCTCGGCAGCATGGGCCATCTCGCCACCGAGAGCTTCAAGCTCCGCACCGGCACGAGCGCCGAGCTGGTGAATTATCGCGGCACCGCTCCGGCGATCACCGACGTGGTCGCTGGCCAGGTGCCACTGATGGTCGCCCCGCTCGGCTCGGCCCTTTCCTTCATCACCGACGGCAAAGTCCGCGCCTTCGCGATCATGGGCGCGCAGCGCAGTGGGCTGCTGCCGAACGTGCCGACCGCCGGCGAGCAAGGCCTCTCCGACCTCAACTTCACGCTCTGGTACGGCCTCTGGGGGCCGAAGGGCCTGCCGGCAGAGACGGTGCAGCGGGTCAACGCCACGGTGCAGGCGGCTTCGAAGGATCGCGAGATCGTCGAGAAGCTGACCGCACTCGGGGCCGAAGCGGTGACCGAGGATGCCGCCAGCTTCGCCAAGTTCATCGAGTCCGAGATCCAGCGCGCCAATCGCGTGGTCGAGCAAGCCGGCATCAAGCCGGGCTGATCGGCGCGGCCGCTCGCCATCCGCCAGCTCGTCGCCGAATTTCAGGCCGAAAGTGGATTCCACTTTCGCGCCCGATGCTCTAGCCTCGTGGCGACTGGCGTTCAGGACATGGCGAGACAGTGACTGCAAAGGTCCATGGCGGCGGCTCCGTCGCCGCGCTCGGCGCCATCGTTACCGGCGCCTTGATCCTGCAGGTCGCCGGCACGATCGCGAACACCCTCGTGCCGCTGCAGATGGCGGTGGCCAACCAGCCGCCGCTGCTGATCGGCCTCGTCGCGTCCGCCTATTCGCTCGGCTTCCTGCTCGGCTGCTTCGTCAACCCCTCGCTCGTCCGCCGGGTCGGCCATATCCGCGGCTTTGCCGTGTTCGCCGCGCTGCAGGCGGTCTCGACGCTGAGCCTCGCCTTGCTGCCGGAAGCCTGGTGGGGAACCTCGCGGCTGGTCATGGGCCTGGCAGCGGCCGGCCACGGCATCTGCATCGAAAGCTGGATCAGCGGGCAGGCCAATCGCTCGCAACGCGGCCGCATCTTCGGCATCTACCAGATCCTCAACCGCGTCGCGCTGATCGGCTCGCAGATCGGGGTCGGCTATGTCGCGATCCAGTCAAATGACTTCTTCCTCTACGCCAGCATGGCGTTCTCCCTTGCGCTGATCCCGGTCGCGCTGACCCGGGCCCGGGGCCCTGAATCGAACGAGATCGTCTCGGTCGGGTTGGGGACACTGTGGCAGCACGCGCCGGCCGCCGTGGTCGGCTGCCTCTATGTCGGCATGACCGGCGGGCCGCTGACCAGCGTCGCCCCCGCCTATGGCATCCTGGCTGGCCTCGACCAGCGCGCCACCATCCTGCTCACCGCGAGCATCCAGATCGGCGCCCTTCTGCTGCAATGGCCGATGAGCCTGCTGGCGGACCGTGTCGCCAGCCGCGTGATCATGCTCGTCGCCTCCAGCATCGTTGCGCTGGCCGCCGCCGGGCTCTTGACGCTGCTGCAGCTCGACCCCGCCCATGGCCGGGTCTGGCTCTTCGTCCTGTTCGCCCTGATCGGCGGCTGCAGCATCCCGCTCTACACGGTCGCGGTAACGCATGCCTATTTCCGCATGGGACGCGACCAGGCCGTCGGCCTCTCGGCACAGCTTCTGTTCCTCTGGGGCACGGGCTCGGCGATCGGACCGCTCGCCGCGACCCTGCTGATGCAGTTCGCCGGGCCGCAGGGCATGCTGATCTATCTGGTCACGCTATCGGTCGCCGTCGCGATCTATATCGCGCTGCGGATCTCGCGGAACCCGTCGCCACCACTGGTCGAAGGCGAGCGGGCTGCAACCGCCCCGACGATTCCGGACATCGAGATGGCCAAGCGCTAGCAATTTCGCTGCTTGCCCATTCCTTCAAATCAGACCAATTCGATTATCGCCGTATACGCGTATGCCGTGTGCTCATAACATCGGCAGCAAAGCAGAATCAGCTCGTCGATGAGCGGGGGTGTCCGACGTGAAGACAGGTCTGTCCCGCAGAGGCTTTCTCAAGGCAGGAGCCGCCGGCGTCGCCATCAAGATCTCGCTTTTGTCGGCCCCGACCCAAGCGGAACTGATCGAGACGCCGCCGCGTCCCGGTGCCGACTGGCTTTCCGGGGGCAAGCCGAAATACCGGCTCGACGCCATCGCCAAGGTCACCGGCGGCAAGACCTTCACCCGCGACTATCGCGCCCGCGATCTCGAGGGCTGGCCGAAGGAGCAGGCGCACGCCTTCATGCTGCATGCGACGCGGGTCGACCGCGTCTTCGACGGCGTCGACCTTTCCCTGCTCGGCGACGAGCTCAAGCCCGACCGGCTGGTGCTGCAGGAGGACCTCGTCGCCGACGGCGTCGCGATGCCGGCGCCGTGGCCTGGCTTCTATGGCGACGTCTTCTTCGTGCCGAAGGGCCAGACGGCCCGGCTGCTCGGCCAACCCGTCGCGATGCTGATCTATCACGACTTCGCCCGCTATGACGCGGCCAAGCGCAAATTGCGCTTCAACGACAAGGTCGTGCGCTATGGCGCCGAGGGTGCATCGACCACGCCCGGCCCCTATGGCGCGGCACGCTATGTCCGGATCGACGGCGGCAATCCCGATGCCGACGATCGCTATTCCGCGCTGAAGGACACGACCATCCGCGCCGGCTTCAAGGGCATCGAGCCGCAATGGCCAGCCGCCGGCGAGGGCGATGCGATGGCGCGCGGCATGGCGGCGGCGGCCGAGATCGAGCGCGAGATCGCCACTGCCGGCGACGACGTGCTGGTGCTGAGGCGCTCCTATTCGACGCAATCGGCCGATGCCTCGGCGATGGAGGCCGACAACGGCAATGTCTGGTACGAGCGCGGCACAGGCGTGCTGCATGCGCTGGTCGCGACGCAATCGCCGCACGAAGTCGCCGAGCTGGCGGCGCATATGTTGGCGAAGTCGAAATTCCCGCTCGGGAGCATCGACCTCAGGATCGGCTACACTGTCGGTTACGGCACCAAGGATCACGCCCTCTTCCCGTTCTTCTGCGTGCTCGCCGGGCTCTATGGCGAGGGGCGTCCGGTCCGGCTCGCCAATGACCGCTACGAGCAGTTCCAGACCGCGCTGAAGCGCCATGCCTTCCAGATGGAGAAGGTCATGGTGATCGACCGCAAGACCGGCAAGTTCCGGGCGATGACCGGGCGCTACCAGAACGATGGCGGCGGGCGCGAGAACTTCTCGGTCTCGGTCGGCACAGTCGGGGCGACCGCGGCGCAATCGATCTACTATCTGCCGAAGAGCGATTTCTCCGCTGCGATCCTGTCATCACGCGCCGTCGATGCCGGCTCGATGCGCGGCTACGGCACCCTGCAGACCATGGCCGCGACCGAGATGATGGTCGACGAGGCCGCCGAGGCGCTCGGTCTCGACCCGATGGAGTTCCGCCGGCGCAATGCGCTGAAATCGGGGATGAAGAACTCGCAGGGCGCGATCCCCTCGGGCGCGCTGCGCCATGGCGAGATCCTGGCGAAGGCGGAAAAGCACCCGCTCTGGGTGAACCGGCAGAAGCGCAAGGCCGAGTTCGAGGCCAACAATCCCGGCAAGAAATACGGCGTCGGCTACGGCCATGTGCACAAGGATTACGGCACCGGCGCGGAAGCCGCGCTCTGCGCGCTCGAATTCGATGCGAGCGGGCGGCTGAAGCTCTCGCATGTCGCGCATGAGATCGGCACGGGCGCGACGACCTCGCAGGCGGTGATGGCCGCCGCCATCCTCGGCAAGCAGCCGGACGAGACCGTGTTCGGCAAGGTGCGCTGGCCGCAAATGCCGCTGGAGACCACCGACGAGCCCTATACGCTGTCGCAGGAGGAGGAAGACAAGCGGATGGCCAATCCGCGCTGGACGCCGAGTTTCACCTCGCCGATGAGCGCCTCCAACAGCGTCTATTATCTCGGCCATGCGACGCGCGAGGCAGCCCGGGCGCTGGTCGAGCTGACGGTCTGGCCGGCGGCGCGTTCGCTCTGGTCGCGCGGCATCGGCGGCGGCCAGATGGCGCCTGAGGCCGTGCGGCGCGAGGATCTGCGTGTCGTCAATGGCAAGGTCACGGCCGCGGCGATGCAACCCCTGCCCTTCGCCGAGGTGGCGGCCGAGGCGCATCGGCTCGGCCTCGCCACCGGCATCACCGTGCACAGCTTCAACCGCTGGCAATGGGCCGAGGCCGAGTTCGAATTGCCGGGGACCGGGCGGCGGCGCTTCGCCATCGACGCGCTCGCGCTGAAATATGGCGACGGGGCTCCGGCCGAGCGCAAGGCGCTGATGACACAGGGCGGCTGGCATTTCGTCGAGCGCGCTTCGGTCTCCTACCCGCCGACGCAGCGCAACAATGCCGGCGTCACCTATTACGCGCCGATGGCGACGCTGGCCGAGCTCGTCGTCGACACCGGCACTGGCGAGGTCAGCCTGCTCTCGCACCACTCCATCCTCGAATGCGGCAACCAGATCGTGCCGGAGCTGGTCTCCGGCCAGATCCAGGGCGGGCTCGCCATGGGCATCGGCCACGCCCTGAAGGAGTATCTGCCGCTCTATGAGGATGGGCCGGGCGACGGCACCTGGAACTGGAACCGCTACGAATTGCCGACCTCGAACGACGTCGCGGTCTGGAAGCAGACGGCGGAGGTGCTGCCGCCGCTCTCGGACACCGATCCGCCCAAGGGCATGGCCGAGGTGGTGATGATCGCGGTCGTGCCGGCGATCGTGAACGGCGTCGCCCACGCCATCGGCAAGCGCTTCTACACCCTGCCGCTCACGCCCGAGAGGATCAAAGAGGCGCTGGCATGACGATCCCGACCAAGCAGCTCTCCCTGACCATCAACGACAAAGCCGTCGGTCCGATCGACGTGCCCGAGACGATGATGATGCAGGACTTCCTCTACGAGTATCTCAACCTCACCGGCTCGCGCATGGGCTGCGGCCAGGGCATCTGCCATGCCTGCACCGTGGTGCTGGAGAAGGCGGACGGTTCGCTCGAGGAGATGCGCACCTGCATCACCGGCGCACACTGGTTCGCCGGCCGCAAGGTCAGGACGGTGGAGGGCCAGGCCAAGCGCGACGCCAATGGCGCGATCACCGAGCTTTCGCCGGTCCAGCAGGCCTTCATCGAGCATTTCTCCTTCCAGTGCGGCTATTGCACGCCCGGCTTCGTCACCGGCGCGACGGTGCTGCTCGACCAGCTCAGGCGCAACCCGGTCAAGCGCGAGGCGCTGGAGCAGGCGATCAGCGAGGCGCTCGATCGCCATATCTGCCGCTGCACCGGCTATGTCCGCTATTTCGAGGCGGTGCGCGATCTCGCCCTCAAAACTCCCGGCTTGGTGAAGGCGTAAGGCTGATGGCGAGGAAGCTGCTTCTGGCCGCTCTGGCGGTCGCTGTCGTCGGTGCGCTCGGGGCTGGGGCCGTCTTCCTCGGCCTGTTCGAGCGCAGCGTGGTCGCCAAGGAGATCGAGCAACCACTCTCGGCCGAGCAGATGAAGACGCTCGCCAAGCGTGGCGCCTACGTCGCCGTCGCCGCCGACTGCTATGCCTGCCATGTCGTCAAGGGCGGCGCGCCCTGGGCCGGCGGGCTGCCGTTCGAGACGCCGCTCGGGACGATCTTCTCGACCAATATCTCGCCTGACAAGGAACACGGCATCGGCAACTGGACGCGCGCCGAGTTCCACCGCGCCGTGCGCGACGGCGTCGGCAAGCATGGCCATCTCTATCCGGCGATGCCCTATGCCTCCTATCGCAAGCTGACGGCCGATGATGTCGACGCGGTCTACGCCTTCCTGATGAGCCGAGAGCCGATGAAGGTGGCGAACCGCGCCAACCACATGCCGTTCCCGCTCAATATCCGGCAGGGGCTGACCTTCTGGAACCTGGTCAACCTCTCCTCCGACACCAAGACCGAGGTCGCGGGGCGCTCGGCCCTGTGGAATCGCGGCCGCTATCTCACCGACGCCCTCGCCCATTGCGGCGAGTGCCATACGCCGCGCAACCTCGCCATGGGCATGAAGGAGAGCGCCTACCTCCAGGGTTCCGAGCTCGAAGGCGTGATCGCGCCGGATATCACCAAAGCCGGGCTGACCCGGATGGGCTTCGACCCGCTGGTGTTCGCGAGCTTCATGAAGTCGGGCATCTCGGCACAGGGCGCGATGACCAACCAGATGTTCGAAGTCGTCCACTTCTCGACGCAGTATTTCACGGCCGGGGACCTCGCGGCGATGTCGGCCTATCTCTTCGACCTCGACAAGCTGCCGGAGAGCGTGACCCCGCCGGCGCCGCCGAAACCCGTCGCCGTCTCCGCCGAGGTCGCGGCCTCGGCCCGCGCCAGCTACATCGCCGTCTGCGCCAGCTGCCACGGCATCGACGGGCAGGGCATCCCGCATGTCGTGGTGCCCTTGGCGACCAATGCCTCTTTGCGGTTGGCCGATGCGCGCAACCTGAACAAGGTCATCCTGACCGGCATCCCGGCCCAGCGCTTCCCGGGTCTGGAGCGCATGCAGCCGATGCCGGGCTTCGCCGGGCAGCTCTCCGACCAGCAGGTCGCCGATCTCTCCAACTGGCTGCGCGCCAGCTGGGGCGGGCAGCAGCCGACCGTCACCGCCGAGGAGGTCAAGCGGCTGCGCTGATCGCCTCAACCTCCCGCGACGTTTGCCTCTCCGAAACGACTCTCGGGCATGGTCGATCAGCCCGTCGTTCGGAGATCACCGTGGAAACCTCGCTCTATATGCCGGTCAAGCGCTTCCTCGAGGGCTTCGGCTACACGGTGAAGGGCGAGATCGGGCGCTGCGATCTCGTCGGATTGCGGGACGACGACCCGAGCGTCGTGGTGATCGGCGAGCTCAAGCTCAGCTTCAATCTCGAACTGATCCTGCAGGGCGTCGACCGGATGAGCCTCGGCGACGAGATCTGGCTAGCGGCGCCGCTTTCAGCCAGGGGCAAAGGCCGCGAGAGCGATCCGCGCTACCGCAATCTCTGCCGGCGCCTCGGCTTCGGGCTGCTCGGCGTCTCCAAGGCCGGCCATGTCGAGGTGCTGGTGTCGCCGGTCGCGCCCACGCCGCGCAAGGATCCGCGCCGGCGCTCGCGACTGGTCGACGAGCACAAGCGCCGCCGGGGCGATCCGGCGCTCGGCGGCAGCACGCGCAAGCCGATCATGACCGCCTATCGCCAGCAGGCGCTGGCCTGCGCCGCCGCGATGAGCGCTGCGCCGCAACGGCCGCGGGATCTCAAGCCTTCCTGTCCGGACGCCCAGAAGATCCTGCACCGGAACGTCTATGGCTGGTTCGAGCGCGCCGAGCGCGGCGTCTACGCGCTGACCGAGACAGGCCGCAGCGCCCTGGCGACCTGGCAGCCCGAGCCGGCGGCACGCGAGCTTTCGATCGGACCGTAACGGCCGTTCAGCCTTCGCGACGCGAGGCGGCGCGGATCGCACGCGCCAGCAGCTCGGTTCCCGGCCGGATCGGGCCATCGGCGCGCATGGTCAATCCGACCGGCCCTTGCGTCTCTGTCGTATCGACCGGCAGCGCGACCAGCGTGCCATCGGCGAGGTCGTTGGCGACCACGCCGGCCGAGATGATCCAGACCGCATCGTTGGTCCGCAGGAAGGCGCGCGCGAAGGTGTCCGACACCGTCTCGATCTGGCGGGGCAGCGCGTGCACGCCATTGGCGAGCAGCAGCCGGTCGACATAGGGGCGGATGATCGAGGCGGGCGTCGGCATCAGCACGAGATGCTCGGCGATCCTCTCCAGTACCGGGCCGGGCCCTCGCGACAGGGGATGGCCGGGCCGCACGACGAAGCGGACAGCTTCCGAATACAGATGCTCGAACGACAGACCGACCATCAGTTCGGCGCCCGACAAGCGCCCGACCACGAGATCGAGCTCGCCGCGGCGCAACTGGTCGAGGATCGCGGCGTTTTCGCCGGTGACGATCCGGATGCGCCGCTCCGGCTGCTCCTTCAGGACAAGCTCGATCGCCCGCGGCATGATCAGCGACGACACCGTCGGCAGAGCGCCGACGCGGATCGGCTGGAGCTCGCCGGCGCGCCCTTCCGAGACGGAATCCAGGCCCTGCCGGACCGAGACGAGCGCCGCCCCGGCATGGCGCAGGAAGACCTCGCCATGGTTGGTCAGGCGGATGCCGCGCCCGTCGCGCTCATAGACGCAGACGCCGAGGCTCTCCTCCAGCTCCCGCATCGTCTTGGTGACCGCAGGCTGGCTGACATGCAGCGCATGCGCTGCCTTCTGGACGCTCCGCTGGCGGGCGACCTCGACAAAGGTCTCGAGATGGCGGAGCTTGATAGGCAGGCTCACACTATAACCTATTGGTTATTTATAGCTCCGAAAATATCATTTTACATAACCAAACTGAAGCAGCATTTTCTCCACCTGGGAGGATGACAGCATCGTGTTCGCGCGCATCAACGGCGTTTCCCTGCATTATCGCCACGAGCCCGCGCCGGGCCGGCCCGTGCTGATCTTCATCAACTCGCTCGGGACGGATTTCCGGATCTGGCAGGATGTCGCCGACAGGCTCGCCGGCCAGTTCGGCTTCCTGTTCTACGACAAGCGCGGCCACGGCCTGAGCGAGCTCGGCGATGCGCCCGCCACCATCGAGACCTTTGCAGCGGACCTCGCCGGCCTGCTCGACCATCTCGGCATCGCCCATGCCACGCTGTGCGGACTCTCGATCGGCGGGCTGATCGCGCAGGGCCTCTACAAGGTGCAGCCCAGCCTGGTGGAGAGGTTGATCCTCTGCGACACCGCCGCCAGGATCGGCACGGCGCAGTCGTGGAACGAGCGCATCGACGCCACGCTGTCGGCCGGCATCGCCAGCTTCACCGATGGCGTGATGGAGAAATGGTTCACGCCGGAGTTCCACCAGCATCGCGCCGCCGATCTCGCCGGCTACAAGGCGATGCTCTCCCGGCAGCTGCCGGCCGGCTATGCGGCGGCCTGCACGGCACTGCGCGAGGCCGACTATTCGGCGGCAGCGCCCAAGATCGCCGTGCCGACGCTGGTCGTGGTCGGCGACCAGGACGGCTCGACGCCACCCGAGCTTGTACGCGGCCTCGCCGAAGCCATTCCTGGCGCACGCTTCGAGATCATCGCCGGCGCCGGCCACATCCCTTGTGTCGAGCAGCCGGCGGCGCTGTCGGCCCTGATCGCCGACTTCATGACGGGTAGCCGCGACGGAGAGCGGAGATGACGCAGCCGGAATCACCCCGCCACCGGCAGGGCATGGCGACGCGGCGCTCGGTGCTGGGCGACGCCCATGTCGACCGCGCCGAAGCGGCGAAGACCGAATTCGACCTGCCCTTCCAGGAGCTGATCACCGAGGCGGCCTGGGGCCATGTCTGGTCGCGGCCCGAGCTGACGAAGCGCGAGCGCTCGTTGATCACCATCGCGCTGCTGGCCGCGCTCGGGCAGGATGACGAGGTCGCGATGCATGTGCGCGCCACCGCCAATACGGGGGCGACACGCGAGGACATCCGCGAGGCGTTGCTGCATGTCGCGATCTATGCCGGCGTGCCCGCTGCCAACCACGCGATCAAGATCGCCAAGAAGACCTTCGACGAGATGGATGCAGCCAAGTCATGAGCAACACCGTCGCTCCCAACCGGCCGCCCGAGGCGGGCGCCTTCTTCCAGCGCGACCGCGACTGGCATCCGCCGGCCTTCACCCCGGGCTACAAGACCTCGGTGCTGCGCTCGCCGCGCCGGGCGCTGCTCTCGCTCAACAGCACGATCTCGGAGATCACCGGCCCGGTTTTTGGCCACGACATGCTGGGCGAGCTCGACGACGACATGATCGTCAATTTCGCCAAGCCCGGCGAGAGTGCGATCGGCCCGCGCATCATGGTCTATGGACGCGTTCTGGACGAGCGCGGCATCGGTGTGCCCGGCGTGCTGATCGAGGTCTGGCAGGCCAATGCCGGCGGGCGCTACCGCCACAAGAAGGAAAGCTATCTCGCCCCGCTCGATCCAAATTTCGGCGGCTGCGGCCGCACGATCAGCGGCGATGACGGCTCCTATTGCTTCCGCACCATCCAGCCCGGCCCCTATCCCTGGCCGAACGGGCCGAATGACTGGCGCCCGGCCCATATCCACTTCTCGGTCTTCGGCCACGGCTTCGGCCAACGGCTGATCACCCAGATGTATTTCGAGGGCGATCCGATGATCTGGAAATGCCCGATCGTGAAGACGATCAACGATCCCCAGGCGATCGAGCAATTGACCGCGGCGCTCGACATGCAGGCGACGCTGCCGATGGACATGCGCGCCTACAAGTTCGACATCGTGCTGCGCGGGCGCCGCTCGACCATGTTCGAGAACCGGCGGGAGGGCAATTGATGGCCCAGAAGCTCGACCGCCTGAAGGAAAGCCCGTCGCAGACGGCCGGTCCTTACGTCCATATCGGCCTGACCCCGAACTTCGCCGATATCGGCGGCGTCTATCCGGCCGATCTCGGCGCCGCCATGGTCGGCGACAAGACCAAGGGCGAGCGCATCACCGTGAAGATGCGCGTCATCGACGGCGCCGGCACGCCGCTCAAGGATGCGCTGATCGAGATCTGGCAGGCGGATGCGGCCGGCCTCTACAATTCGCCCTCCGAGCGGCGCGGCGCGGCCGATCCGCATTTCACCGGCTGGGGCCGGCAGGCGACCGACATGGTCAGCGGCGAGTGCATCTTCGAGACGATCAAGCCCGGCCGCGTGCCCTTCAATGACGGGCGCTTGATGGCACCGCATCTCACCGTCTGGATCGTCGCACGCGGCATCAATATCGGCCTGCATACGCGGATGTATTTCGGCGACGAGGACGCCGCCAATGCCGAGGACCCGGTGCTGGCGCGCATCGAGCACAAGGTGCGGGTGCCGACGCTGATCGCGCAGCGCAACGGCGACGCCTACGTCTTCGACATCCAGCTCCAGGGCGACGAGGAGACGGTGTTCTTCGACATCTGAGCGCGGCTCATCCGGCGACCGTCGCCGCTGCCCGGAAAGCTACCGCCGGCTCGACTGATCGGCTGAGGAACGGCGCGATCAGCGCGATCGTGTCCGAGAGGATCTGGCGATAATCCTCGCCGGAGAAGTTGTAGGGCAGCTCCAGCCGCAAGGTGTCGACCAGCGGCATGACCGGGTCGGCATGCAGACGCTCGACGATCTCGGCGGACGTGCCGACGAGATCGGGCGTGAACAGCGTGCGCCGCTCACCCTGCGGCGACAGCGTGCGGGCATGACGGCTTTCGGCATAGTCGCGGTAGCGCCGGCGCGTTGCGGCATCGGCGCTGTCGAGCGGCACGATCACGCGGCCGACCGCGACCTGCGGCTCCCCCTCCCCGCGCCAGTGAGCGCGGAAGCTCTCGATATGGCGGCGCTGGGCCACGAAGAACTCGTCGGTCTCCTCGCCGGTGTTGAGATTGCCGACGAGCAGATGGAAGCCGTTCTCGGCCGCCCAGCGGGCCGAGCGCAGCGAGCCGCCGCCATACCAGAGCCGCTGCCTCAGCCCCGGCGCATGCGGGCGAAGGCGCGGACGATGCTCGCCGGCGGCCGAGCTGATGCGGGTGTCGGCATCGCCGAGCCAGTCACCGTCGAGATTGGCCGCTAGCCGGGCGACCCGGGCATGCGAGAAATCGTAAAGCCCCGGATCGGTATCGAAGAAGCGCTCGCCCAGGAGCTTGCCGAAGGGCGGCAGGCCGGCGCTGAGGCCGACATTGAGCCGCCCGCCGGAGAGGACATCGACCAGCGAGAGATCCTCGGCCAAGCGGAACGGGTTCTCATAGCCGATCTGGATCACGGCGGTGCCGAGCCCGATCCGGCTGGTGCGCTGGGATGCCGCGGCAAGAAAAGTCGCGGCCGAGGAGACGCCGGGCTCGAGATGACGCTGACGGACCCAGGCGCTGTCGAAGCCGAGCGCCTCGCCATGCTCGAAGAGCGATAGCGTCTCCTCAAGCCCAGCGCGCGGATCGGCATCGTCGTAATTGCCGGGGGTCAGAAAGGCGAGGTGCCGGATGACGAGCTTGGACATGAGGCCTCAGTATTTCGGCAGACCGGGCGGATTGGTTTCGGAGCGGTCGAGCGCCTCCTCCTCCAGGCCCCAGCGCGCCAGCGATGCCCGGAACTTGCCGTTGGCGATCAGCCCGTTGGTGGCGACGGTCAGCGCATCGACCAGGCCGCTGCCCTTTCGCGTGGTGATCGCGACATCCGACTTCAGCGGCCAACCGGCGCTGAGCGTGCCGACGCGCCTGATGTCCTTGTCGCGCGCCGCGATGAAGACGAGCTGGGCATGCGGCTGGACAATGGCGTCGACACGGCCGGAACGCAGCGCGACCAGCCGCCCGGCCTCGTCGTCGAAGAGCTGCAGCTCGATCGGCTTCAGGCCGGCGGCGACGTTCTGCTTGCTCCACTCGACCAGGATGCGCTCCTGATTGGTGCCGCCGCCGACACTGATCTTGAGGCCGGCCGCATCCTTCGGCTCGCTGATCTGCGAGACCTTGCTGTCGGCCCTGACGAAGAAGCCGTGCAGCCCCTTGCGATAGGTCGAGAAGTCGAACTTCTCCTTGCGCTGCTCGGTGACGCCGACATTGGAGATGACCGCGTCGTACTTCCCCGAGGCGAGGCCGAGCGGCCAGTCGGCCCAGGCGATCGGCTGCAGATCGAGCCTGAGCCCGAGGCTGTCAGCGATCAGCTGGGCGAAATCGGCATCGGCGCCGACCACGGTCCTGGCATCGGTCGCATAGGTCGCGAGCGGCGGGCCGCCCGGACTGACCGCGATGGTGAGCACGCCGGGCTCGACAAATCTGAAGCCCTTCGGCACGGCGGCGATCGCCTCCGGCTGCTTCTCGGCTCGGACTCTCCCGGGCTGTTCCGGCCCGAGATCGAACGGTGCCTGGGCCAACGCTTGGTCCTGCGGTTGCCCGAGGATGGCCCAGCCACCGAGGAGAAGCGCCAGCATGGCACGCACTCGCAACATCATCGTCTTCCGTCTTTTCCCGATGGAATAGGTGCCACCGGCTGCGGCGGCACCCGCTGCGCTCACTTCGCCGGCAGGCCGGGTGGGTTGGTGCGCGACTGCTCGATTGCCTCGGCAGCGAGGTTCCAGCGCCCGAGCGCCTTGGCGTAGTTGCCATTGCCGATCTGGGTGTTGACCGCATGGGTAATCGCCTCGGCGAGGCCGGCGCCCTTGCGGGTCGTTACCGCGATCTCGGCCAGCAACGGCCAGCCACCGGAGAAGTTGCCGGCGAGGCGGGTCTTGTTCTCCTGCGCCGCCTTGAAGCTGAGCAGGGCGTTCGGGCCGAGATAGGCGTCGGCGCGTCCCGTCTCCAGCGCGAGATAGAGCACCACATCGTCGTCATAATACTGGACCTCGGCCGGCTTCAGCCCGGCCTTCACGTTCTGCTCGTTCCAGCGCAGCAGGATCTGCTCCTGGTTGGTGCCGGAGCCGACGATGATCTTGAGCCCGGCAATGTCGCGCGGCTCGCGGATCTGAATCTCGTTGTCCTTCTTCACATAGAAGCCGAGCAGGTCCTTGCGGTAGGTCGAGAAGTCGAACTTCTCCTTGCGCTGCTCGGTGACGGTGATGTTCGAGATCGCCGCATCATATTTGCCGGAGGCGACGCCGAGCGGCCAGTCGGCCCAGGAGACCGGGACGATCTCGAGCCTGCGGCCGAGCGCATCGGCGACGAGCTGGGCGATATCAGGCTCGGAGCCAACAATGCTTTTGGTGTCGCTCGCATAGCCGGCAAAGGGCAGGCGGCCGGTGGCATTGGCGACGGTAAAGACACCCTCCTTCACGAATTTGGCGTCCTTGCCGATCAGCTTGATCGCCGCCTCGTCGCGCTCCGCTCGCGGCCGGCCGGGCTGCTCGGGCGAGAGGTCGATCGCCTGCTGGGCGTGGCCGAGTGAGGGGAGAAGCGCGCCGGCCGAGGCGGCGCCGAGCAGGGCGAGCGTATTGCGTCGTGTAATCATGGTTTGCTCCTTGGAAATGATGCTCAGAGGACCTTGGCGAGGAATTCGCGGGTGCGGGGATGGTCGGGCTCGGCGAGGACGCGCGCGGGCGGGCCGACTTCGAGGATGCGGCCGGCCTCCATGAAGACGACCTCGTCGGCGACCTCGCGAGCAAAACCGATCTCGTGGGTGACGATGACCAGCGTCGTGCCGGAGCGGGCGAGCTCCTTGATGACGTCGAGCACCTCGTTGACGAGTTCGGGATCAAGCGCCGAGGTCGGCTCGTCGAAGAGCAGGATCTTGGGCTTCAAGGCCAGCGCGCGGGCAATGGCGACACGCTGCTGCTGGCCGCCGGAGAGCTGGCGCGGATAGGCGTCGGCCTTGTCGGCGAGGCCGACGCGGGCGAGGAGTTCGCGCGCCTCTGCCAGAGCTTGCTCACGGCTGACGCCACGCACCGAGAGCGGCGCCTCGATGACGTTCTCGATCGCAGTCAGATGCGGGAACAGGTTGAAGCTCTGGAAGACCATGCCGACGTCGACGCGGCGCTTCAGGATCTCGCGCTCCTTGAGCTCGTAGAGCGTGTCGCCCTCCTGGCGATAGCCGATCAGCTCGCCATCGATGGCGATGAAGCCGGCATCGACGCGTTCGAGATGATTGATCGAGCGCAGCAGCGTCGACTTGCCGGAACCGGACTGGCCGATGATCGCGGTGACGCTGCCGGGCCGCAGCGCCAGGCTGACATCGTCGAGCACCTTGAGCGGGCCGAAGCTCTTCGAGACGTTGCTGATCCGGATCTCGCCGCCGGCACGCGGCGACAACGTTGCCAGCGAAGCGGATGTCGCAACCGGCTGCACGGCGACTTCGCTACGACGAGCGGCGGTCTCACGCGGGCGGCTGAAGCGGGCCAGTGCCTGGGCGATCAGCGAGGGCGGCGGATTGCGCAGCGCCCCGCGCGAGTAATAGCGCTCGATATGGTGCTGGACGAAGGAGAGAACGCTCAGGATGACGAGGTACCAGACCGTCGCCACCATCAAGAGCGGGATCACCTCGAGATTGCGCCGATAGATGATCTGGATAGTGTAGAACAGCTCGGGCAGCGCCAGGATGTAGACTTGGCTGGTGCCCTTCGCCAGCAGGATGATCTCGTTGAAGCCGTTGGGCAGGATGGTGCGCATCGCCTGCGGCAGCACGATCCGCGAGAACTGGCGGCGGCGCGGCAGGCCGAGCGCGGCAGCGGCCTCGTGCTGGCCCTGGTCGACCGAGAGGATGCCGCCGCGCACGATCTCCGAGGAGAAGGCGCCGGCATGCAGGGTAAGCCCCAGCACCGCCGCGAAGAAGGGCGTGATCAGCTGGGTCGTCGACCAGGAGGCGAAGGTGATCTCGGTGAAGGGGATGCCGAGCCAGACGGTCGAATAGAGATAGCCGAGATTGTTGAGGATCAAGAGCAGCACGATCAGCGGGATCGAGCGGAACAGCCAGACATAGGCCCAGGACAGCGAGGCCAGCAGCGGCGAGCCGGAGACGCGCGCCAAGGCGAGGCCGGTGCCGAGGAGGAAGCCCAGCACCGTGCCGAGCAGGGTCAGCAGCAGCGTGCGCGCAAGACCGGCCATCACGGGCTCAGCGAAGAACCATTCGGCGAAGACATCCCAGCCCCAGCGCGGATTGGAGAGGACCGAGTTCGCGACCGCGAAGATCACCACGACCGCGAAGGCGGTGCCGATGGTGCGGGCCGGGTAGCGCGCCGGCACGATGCGGTAGCGGCTGAAATCGCGGGTCGGCGGGGTGCTCTGGGCGCGCGTCGGCAGACCCGCGAAATCGCTGGCGAGGCTCATGGCTGGTCTCGTTTTCTGTTGGTGCGACGGGCGGCGCGATCAGGCGGCGCTGACGGGCAATTGCTCGGCGGGCGGCCGCAGCTTGTAGGCCGCCACAGCGAGGTCCTTTTCGAAGGCGAGCTTCTTGTAGACCTCGGGATCGACGGCGGGATCGAAGAGCGGCGTGTAGCCGGTGCTGAGATAGAGATCCCGTGCCTCGGGCTGGCGGAAGCCGGTGGTCAGGAAGATCTTGCCATAGCCCTGGCGCACGGCCTGCGCCTCCAGTTCCTCAACGACACGGCGGGCGAGGCCCTGGCGACGGAAGGCGCTGTCGGTCCACATCCGCTTCAGCTCGGCGGTCTGCGCGTCATAGCGCTTGAAGGCGCCGCCGGCGATGGCGCGGCCCTCGCGCAGCAGCAGGACGAAATTGCCCTCGGGCGGCGCGAACAGCGACGCCGGATAGCGGCTCATCTCGGCGCCCGGCGGCTCGCCGAAATAGGAGCCGTAGCGGGTGGCGTATTCCCAGGTCAGCTGCTCGACCAGGGGCTGGGCGAGCGGATCGAGTGGGGTGGTGTAGAAGAATTCGTCTGCCATGGGACGCCTCTCGGATCGCTGGGCTCTGAAAACGGGGTTCTGCGCAGCGCTCAGCCGGCCTTGCGCGGCACGGATGCCGGCGCGGGGCGGGCATAGCGGCTCTCGCGGCGCGGCAGTCCGAGATGATCACGCAGGGTCGAACCCGGCAGGTTGCGGTCGTAGACGCCGCGTGCCTCGAGCTCCGGAATGACCAGCTCGACGAAATCCTCCAGGCCCTGGCCGATCACCGGGAAGCCGAGGATGAAGCCGTCGGCCGCCTGCTTCTCGACGCGCTCGATCAGGATGTCGGCGATCTCTTCGACGGAGCCGATCAGGTCGGCGCGCGGGGTCGCGGCTTCCAGCGCCGCCTCGCGCAGGGTCTGGCGCTTCAGCGCCGCGGTGCGCTTGATGCGATCGGTGGTCGAGCGGAAGCTGTTCTTGCCGATCTCGCCGAGCTCCGGGAAGGGCGCGTCGAGGGGATAGGCACTGAAATCGTGATGGTCGAAATAGCGGCCGAGATAGGCGAGCGCCTCATCGATCGAGACGAGATCGCGGATCGCCTGGTACTTGTCCTCGGCCTCCTTGCGGGTGCGGCCGACGATCGGCCCGGCACTCGGGAAGATCTTGACGTCGTCGGCCAGCCGGCCCTGCGCGATCGCGCTGGTCTTGATGCTGCGATAGAAGGCCTGGCCTTCCTCCAGCGAGACATGGTTGGCGAAGACCGCGTCGGCATGGCGGCCGGCGAGGCCGATGCCGGCATCGGAGGCGCCGGCCTGGAACAGCACCGGTTGGCCCTGCGGCGAGCGCTGGATGTTGAGCGGCCCCTCGACCTGGAAGAAGCGGCCCTTGTAACCGAGCGTGTGCAGCTTCTCCCGGTCGAAGAAGCGGCCGGCCTCGCGGTCGCGGACGAAGGCGTCGTCGTCCCAGGAATCCCAGAGGCCCTTGGCGATGTCGAGATATTCATGCGCGATCTCGTAGCGCAGCGAATGCTCGGGATGCGGGCGGCCATAGTTGCGGCCGGAGCCCTCCAGCGGCGAGGTCACCGCATTCCAGCCCGCGCGTCCGCCCGAGATCAGGTCGAGCGAGGCGAATTGCCGGGCGATGGTGAAGGGGTCGCTATAGGAGGTCGAGACCGTACCGACGAGGCCGAGCTTCCTGGTCGCCGTCGCCAGCGCCGAGAGAATGGTCAGCGGCTCGAAGCGGTTGAGGAAATGCGGGATCGACTTCTCGTTGATGTAGAGCCCGTCGGCGACGAAGGCGAAGGCGATGCCGTTCTCCTCGGCCTTGCGGGCGTTGCGGATGAAGAAGTCGAGATTGACGCTGGCATCGGCCGGATTGCTCGGATGACGCCAGGCGTTCATGTGGCTGCCGGGGCCCTGCAGCATCAGGCCGAAGGTGAGACGGGTCTTGCTCATCGGGTTCTCCTGTCTGCTCAGGCGGCGAGCGCCGGCGCATCGCCGGCGAGCAGCGTGATCGAGGCGAGGCGCTGGGCGGTCGCGGCGGCGGGGGTGTCGATGACGAATTCGGCGATGCCGAAACGGGCGGAGAGGCCATCGAGCTCGCGCCGGACATCCTCGGCGGTGCCGGCGAGGATGCTCGGGCGGCGGATTTCGGTGGTGAAGGAGGCGGCGCCGGCCTGGCGGGCGAACTCGGCCGCCTGATCCTCGCTGCCGAGATTGACGCTCTGGCCGGAGTCGAGCGTCAGCCTGACGACCCGCAGCGGTTCGGTCAGCGTCAGCGCCTCCTCAGCCGTGGCCGCGGCGAGGGCGGCGATGCCGAACAGCGGCGGCTGCCTGCTGCCGGCCTTCGTATAGGCATCGAGACTGGCCTCGATCGCCCTCGGGTCACCGTTCAACTGGCCGGCGAAGACGAAACGCCAGCCGCGTTCGGCCGCGAGCCGGGCGCTGTCCGGGCTGGCTCCGAGCAGGAAGCGCTCGGGCGCCGCGGGCGGCTTAGGCAAGGCCTGCGCGCCGGCGAGCGGATCATCCGCGGCGGGCGATCCCAAGAGGAAACCGTCGAGCTCGGCCAGCAACGCCTCGAAGGAACGGGACTCCGAGCCGTGCTGGATACGCAGCGCCTGGGTCGAGAGCGGCAGGCCGCCCGGCGCCTTGCCGATGCCGAGATCGATACGATCGGGCGCCAGTGCGGCGAGCAGGTTGAAGGTCTCGGCGACCTTGTAGGGGCTGTAGTGCTGCAGGAGCACGCCGCCGGAGCCGATACGGATGCGGCGGGTGCGGGCGATCAGATGCGCGACCAGGATTTCCGGCGCCGAGCTGGCGAGGCCGGGAAAGCCGTGATGCTCGGCGAGCCAGAAGCGGCGATAGCCGAGCCGTTCGGCGGCCTGCGCCAAGGCGACCGTGCGCTGCAGGGCGTCGACCGCGGTCTCGCCATCGAGGATCGGGCTCTTGTCGAGCAGGCTGAGGGAATAGGCCATGGGATGACTCGCCGGATCAGATGCCGCGCAGGCCGCAGGCCGTGCGTGCTTCCTCAGCCATCCAGCCGAGGCGCTCATAGTCGCCGCGCCAATAGACCAGCGCCGCATCGTCGCCGCCGAGCCGGACCTCGCGCACCCGGCCGATGACGATGGCGTGCGAATGCCGCTCGATCAGCTCCTCGACCTCGCAGTCGAGCGCGGCCAAAGCACCATCCAGCAGCGGCGCGCCGGTGACGCCTTCGCTCCAGCTCGCGCCGGCATAGCGGGCCGGGCCCTTCTCGCCGCCGCGGCCGGCGAAGCGATCGGCGATCTGCTTCTGCGTCGCGTTGAGGAAATTGACGCCGAAGCTGCGATGGCGGGCGAGCACCGGGAAGCTCGACGAGCTCAGATTGAGCCCGAACATCACCGTCGGCGGCTCGGCCGAGAGCGAAGACAGCGAGGTGACAGTGAGGCCGGTGCGATCCGCGCCCTGCCCGGTCGTGATCACGCTGACCCCGCCGGCGAGATGGCGCAGCGCGGTACGGAAGCTCGGCGCCTCCGTTGTGATCCGTCCGAGCTGACGAGGAGCTGCTGCGGGATTGACGAGCGAGACGACGGTCATGGGAGCCTCGGCTGAAAAAGGCGCGCAGCAGGACATGCGCCGTGACGTGACGACGCCTTGGCCGGCAAGCCGGCGCGCTGACGCTGATGGAAACGAAAGGTCCTGCGGTCAGGCCGCGGGATGACAGATCAGGAACATCGCAGCCGGCTGCGTGATCGCCTGGATTCCAAATTATTATCCGGTTTCATTCCCGTGTCTCCGCGCTCGGAGCCCACGATTTCATCGTGGTGCTTTTAGCATTGTTGACGCGGTGCAAGCTGCTCCAGCAAATCCCGCGACATCGGCGACAGCATCGCCTCTGATATCATGAATCTTCTTCCACACGGCTCGCGCCGTCAATGAAACGGCTTTCCATAGTTGGAGGCCCGGCTGGCAGAACAACCTTCCACAACTTGTCCAGACAGGCGTTTCACTCTCGTGCCAAGCCATCGAGCCGCCACCGCACCTGCAGGAGCAGATCGGCAGGGACTTGCCGGCTCAATCGGCATCGACCGGCGCGAGGCGGCGGGCGTTGCGGCGCAGGATCGTCTCGAAAGCCGCGAGCGCAGGCGAGACCGAGCGGCCGCTCGGCCTGATCATCACGATGTCCCGCGCGATCGCCGGATTCGACAAGGGCCAGGCGACGAGCCGGCGATGCGGCGCGGCGGCGCGCGCATAGGTCGGCAGCACGGCGACACCGAGCCGGGCCTCGACCAGAGCGAGCGCGGTGGTGATCTGCGCGACCTCATAGGCCGGCACGAGCGGGATCCCGACCGTCTCGTAGGCGACCTCGACCAGGAGCCGGATGCCGCTGTCGCGCGTCAGCGTGATCAGCGGCTCGCTTTGCAACTCCCGCCAATCGATGCTTGCGCCGGCGAAGCGGCCGCCGGGGCTGCAGAACAGCATCAGCTGGTCGCGCGCCATCGGAATGCGCTCGATGCCGTCCTCGACGGCGGCGAAGGTTCCGAGGCCGCAATCGGCACGGCTCGTCCTGACGGCCTCGATGATCGTGTCGGTGCGGGCGTCGAGTACCGCGACCTGCACGCCGGGGAAGCGCTCGCGCATCTCGGCGATCGCCTCGGGCAGGATCGCCGCTGCCAGCAAGGGCGGGGCGGCGACGGTGATCTTGCCGCGCCGGCGTTCGGCGAGGTCGTTGGCGTTCTGGATGGCGAGGTCGAGGTCGTGGACGATCTTGGCCGACGCCCCTTGGAATTCCCGGCCGCCCTCGGTCAATTCGACCCGGCGCGTGGTGCGGTCGAACAGGCGGATGCCGAGCGCATGCTCCAGCTCGCGCACCAGTTGCGACAGCGCCGGCTGCGCCATGTGCAGGCGCTCCGCCGCCTTGGTGAACGTGCCGAGCTCGGCGACGGCCAGGAAGGCCTGAATCTGTCGAAGCGTAACCGCCATGCCAATTTATAAGCATGGCATCTGAATTCAGACAAATAAGCTGAATTCCATATGATCATGACCGCGGCCATCATGCCTCGACATCGCGCCGCTGGCCGCTCCGTTCGAGGCTTTTCATGACCGCCTATCCCGACCTGCAGCTCTATATCGGCGGCGCCTGGCGCAAGACCTCCGACAGCCTGCCGGTGCTCAACCCGGCCGATGAGAGCGTGATCGGCGCCGTGCCGGTCGCTGCTCGTGCCGATCTCGATGACGCCCTGGCTGCGGCCAGGGATGGCTTCAAGGTCTGGAGCCGGACCTCGCCGCGCGCCCGTGGCGAGATCATGCTCAAGGCTGCCGCGCTGATGCGGGCTCGGATCGACGAGATCGCTCATGCGATCACGCTGGAGCACGGCAAGCCCTTCGCCCAGGCGCAGCTCGAGGTGATCCGCGGCTGCGAGTTCTTCGAATGGGATGCGGCCGAGGGCCAGCGCACCTATGGACGGGTGATCCCGAGCGAGCCCGGCATCAAATATGTCGTGATGCATCAGCCGATCGGCATGGTCGCGGCGTTCTCGCCGTGGAATTTTCCGATGAGCCAGCCTTCGCGCAAGATCGCCGGGGCACTTGCCGCGGGCTGCTCGATCATCCTGAAGGCGGCGGAGGAGACGCCAGCCGGCGCACTCCATATCGCCCGCGCCCTGCATGATGCCGGCCTGCCGCCCGGGGTGTTCAATCTCGTCTTCGGCGTTCCCGCCGACATCTCATCCTATCTGATCCCGCAGGAGCAGACCCGGTTGATCGCCTTCACCGGCTCGACCGCCGTCGGCAAGCATCTGACCAGGATCGCCGCCGACCATATGAAGCCGGTGCTGATGGAGCTCGGCGGCCATGCCCCGGTGATCGTCTGCGACGATGTCGATCCGGTTGCGGCAGCGACGGCCTCGGCGATCCGCAAGTCGCGCAATGCCGGCCAGGTCTGCACCTCGCCGACCCGCTTCTTCGTGCAGGAGCCGATCTATGAGGCCTTCGCCAGGACCTTCGCCGAGAAGGCGCGCTCGGTCGTGGTCGGCAACGGCCTCGATGCCGCAACGCAGATGGGCCCGGTCGCCAATCATCGCCGGATCGAGGCGATGGAGACGCTGGTCGCCGATGCCCGCGCCAAGGGCGCCAAGGTGCTGGCCGGCGGAGAGCGCATCGGCAATCGCGGCTATTTCTTCCCGGTGACCGTGCTGGCCGACGTGCCCGACGATGCCCGGGTCATGCGCGAGGAGCCGTTCGGGCCGCTCGCGGTGATCAATCCGGTCTCGACGCTGGACGACGCGATCGCCAAGGCGAACGGCCTGCCCTTCGGCCTTGCCGCCTATGCCTTCACCCATTCCGCCAGCCGGGCCGACCGGCTCGCCGACGAGATCGAGGCCGGCAACGTCTCGATCAACACGCTGGAGGCCTCGGTCGCCGAGGTGCCGTTCGGCGGCGTCAAGGACAGCGGCTATGGCCGCGAGGGCGGCGCCGAGGGGCTCTCGCACTACACGATCATCAAGAACGTCTCGCATCGCATGGCGATCTGACCGGCGGGCGACAAGGAGGCAGCCGCATGAAATACGCCAGGAAGGACGCGAAGGCTTACACCCGCGCCAATATGAGGGGCATCTGGGCGGCCGCGCTCACGCCGTTCACACAGTCGCTCGCCATCGACGAGGACGGCTTCCGGCAGAATATCCGGCACTGGACAGACGATCTCGGCATCGATGGCCTGTTCATCGCCGGCAAGCAGGGCGAGTTCTTCGCGATGTCGGTCGAGGAGCGCAAGCGCAGCTTCGAGCTCGCGGTCGAGGCCACCGCCGGCCGCGGCCAGACGATCATGTCCTGCTCCGACCAGAACATGGACGTCGTCATCGATCTCGCCAGGCACGCCCAGAAGGTCGGCGCCGACTACATCGTCGTGCATGCGCCGCTGCTCCACTTCTTCAAGGCGCAGGACGAGACGCTCTACCAGTACTACCGGACCATTGCCGAGCAGGTCGATATCGGCATCGCGCTCTGGAGCCATCCGGATTCCGGCTATCTGATGAGCCCGCAGCTGTGCAATCGCCTCGCCGACATCGAGAACGTCGTCGCGATCAAGTATAGCGTGCCGCGCGCCATGTATGCCGAGCTGACGAGGCTCGCAGGCGACCGCATCCTGGTCAGCACCGCTTCAGAGGAGGAATGGCTCGACAACATCGTCGAGCTCGGCTGGCAGGTCTATCTCTGCTCCTCGCCGCCCTATCTGATCCAGACGGCAGCCGACCGGCGCATGCGTGAGTACACCGATCTCGCCTTTGCCGGCGAGGTCGAGAAGGCCCATGCCATCCGCGACAGCCTGAACCCGGTGCGCGAGGCGCTGCGCACGACGCGGCCGGCCGAGAAGCCGCATGCGCACCAGAAATACTGGCAGGAACTGCTCGGGCAGGTCGGCGGGCGCGTGCGCGCGCCGCTGCTGGAGCTGACCGAGGCCGAGAAGGCGGCGACGCGCGCGGCTTTCGAGAGCTGCGGCCTGACGCTTGCCGGTGCACCGCTGGCCAAGGCTGGCTGAGACTTAAGGCTTGAACGACGGGAGAGACGGATATGGCGACCGAAGGACGGCTGAAGGCTTTCAACTTCAAGAAGTGGATCGCGGAGAACGAGCACCTGCTGAAGCCGCCGGTCGGCAACAAGAAGGTGTTCTCCGATGGCCAGATGACCGTGATGGTGGTCGGCGGACCGAACCAGCGCGCCGATTTCCATGACGACCCGGTGGAGGAGTTCTTCTACCAGCTCAAGGGCGACATGATGCTGAAGCTCGTCGACAACGGGCAGCACTACGACGTCACGATCCGCGAGGGCGACGTCTTCCTGCTGCCGCCGCATGTGCGCCACTCGCCGCAGCGCCCGCAGGAAGGCTCGATCGGGCTCGTGGTCGAACCGGCGCGCCATGACGACCAGGTCGACGGCTTCGAATGGTACTGCTTCGAGTGCAACGGCCTGGTGCATCGCATCGAGTTGAAGGTCGGGGATCTCGTGAAGGACCTGCCGCCGCTCTACGAAGCCTTCTTCGCCGACGAGAAGGCCCGCACCTGCAAGCAGTGCGGCGCCGTCCATCCCGGCAGGAAGCCGCCGGCCGGCTGGGTCGCGCTCTGAGCGATGACGAAGGCGCCGGTCCGCCCGGCGCCTTCGCGGCGCTTGCGCGTCAATCCGAAATTGCTTTAAGCTTAAAATAATTTCTGACAATCCGACGCCAATGATCGGAGGAGGGGAACCATGCAGCACCGTAAATCAGTATCTCTGGGAGTGATGCTGGCCGCCGCCGTCGCCTTGCCGGCGCTGGCCCAGCAGGCGCCGGTCAAGATCGGCATGGTCACCACCTTGTCGGGGCCGGGCGGCTATCTCGGACAGGACATCCGCGACGCCTTCAAGCTCGCGATCGATATGAATGGCGGCAAGCTCGGCGGCGCGCCGGTCGAGCTCGTGGTCGAGGACGATGCGCTGAAGCCCGGCCAGGGCAAGCAGATCGCCGAGAAGATGCTGAAGACCGACGGCATCAAGATCATGACCGGCATCGTCTTCTCGAACGTCGCCGGCGCGACTGTGCCCGATATCGTCGATGCCGGCGCGCTCTATGTCAGCCCGAACGCCGCGCCGTCGAACTTCGCCGGCAAGGAGTGCAACGAGAACTATTTCGTCGTCTCCTGGCAGAACGACAGCCTGCATGAGAGCGCCGGCCAGCACGCCACCAATCTCGGCTATAAGAAGGCCTTCATCCTCGCCCCGAACTACCAGGCCGGCAAGGATGCGCTCGCCGGCTTCAAGCGCCTGTTCAAGGGCGAGGTCGTCGGCGAGGTCTATACCCGCCTCGACCAGACCGATTTCGCGCCGGAGATGGCGCAGATTCGCTCGGCCAATCCGGACGTGGTCTTCCAGTTCCATCCGGGCGGGCTCGGCATCGCCTTCCTGCGCCAGTACCAGCAGGCCGGCCTGCTCGGCAAAATCCCGATGGTGCTGGCCGAGCCCTCGCTCGACGCGACCACGCTGAAGGCTGTCGGCGACGCCGCGCTCGGCCTCAGCGTCACCGCGCACTGGAACACGGACTTCGACAACGCCTCGAACAAGGCCTTCGTCGAAGCCTTCACCAAGGCCTACAACCGCGTGCCGACCTACTACGCCAGCCAGGGCTACGACACCGCCCTCGCCATCGCTTCGGCGCTGAAGGCGACTGGCGGCAAGGCCGATGTGCCGGCGCTGCGCAAGGCGCTGGCCAAGGCCGATTTCCAGTCGGTGCGCGGCGCCTTCAAGTTCGGACCGAACCAGCATCCGGTCCAGGACTGGTATGCGCTCAAGGTCGAGAAGGGCGCCGACGGCGCCCCGGTGCTGAAGACCTCGGGCAAGGTGCTGAGCAATCACAGCGACGCCTACGCCAAGGACTGCAAGCTCTGAACCACTGACAAGCTCCCGCATCGACGGGATGGGCCGCTTACTGTCCATCCCGTCGCCAGCCGGACGTGACCAGCAATGACGCTCGTTCTCGAACAATTGCTCAACGGCCTGCAGTTCGGCGTGATGCTGTTCCTGCTCGCAGCCGGGCTGACCCTGATCTTCGGCATCATGGGCGTAATCAACCTCGCCCATGGCTCGCTCTACATGGTCGGCGCCTATGCCGCCGCCTTCGCCGCGGCGCAGACCGGCTCGGTCATCATCGCCATCCTGGCCGGCCTCGCAGCAGCGGCCCTGGTCGGCATGGCGATGGAGCTCTTCGTGCTGCGCCGGCTCTATGCCCGCGATCATCTCGACCAGGTGCTGGCGACCTTCGCGCTGATCCTGATCTTCAACCAGAGCGTGACGCTGCTGTTCGGGCGCCAGCCGCTCTTCGTCTCGGTGCCATCGATGCTCAACGGCTCGATCCAGCTGCTGCCGGGGCTAACCTATCCGATCTACCGCCTCCTCATCATCGCGGTCGGCCTCGCCGTCGCGCTCGGGCTCTACCTCCTGATCAACCGCACCCGCATCGGCATGCTGGTCCGGGCCGGCGCGACCCATCGCGAGATGGTCCGGGCGCTCGGCGTCGATATCCGTCTGCTCTACACTGCCGTCTTCGGGCTCGGCGCCCTGCTCGCCGGCCTCGCTGGGCTGATGGCCGGGCCGATCCTGGCCGTGCAGGTCGGCATGGGCGAGCAGATCCTGATCATGACCTTCGTCGTGGTGGTAATCGGCGGCGTCGGCTCGATCCGCGGCGCCTTTTTCGGGGCGCTGCTGGTCGGCCTCGTCGACACGGTGCTGCGCGCCTTCCTGCCCGGCCTGCTGCGCCAGGTCATGACCGGCTCGGAGGCCGATGCGCTCGGCGCCGGCCTCGCATCGATGGGCATCTACATGCTGATGGCCGTGGTGCTGCTGGTGCGGCCCAAGGGATTGTTCCCCGCCAATGTCTGAGAACGCCATCACCCAAACCGGCCCCAATACGCCGAGCGCTGGCCGCGCGCTGATGCTGCTCGCATTGGCGCTCGGGCTGATCGCCCTGCCCTTCCTGGTCCAGGCGCTCGGCCAGCCCGCGCTGGTGCCGCTGGCGACCCGCGTGCTGATCTATGCGATCGCCGCCGCCAGCCTGAACCTGGCGCTCGGTTTCGGCGGCATGGTGTCCTTCGGCCACGCCGCCTTCTTCGGCGTCGGCGGCTATGTCGTCGGCATCCTCTACCGCACCTATGTCGACGACAGCCTCTTCCTCGGCCTGATCCCCGGCACGAGCCAGCTCCTGATCACGCTGCCGGCCGCGATCCTGGTCGGGGGCCTGCTCGCCCTGCTGATCGGCGCGCTGTCCCTACGCACCAGCGGCGTGCAGTTCATCATGATCACGCTCGCCTTCGCGCAGATGCTGTTCTTCCTGTTCGTCTCGCTGAAAGCCTATGGCGGCGATGACGGCATGACGATCCGCCGCCGCAACGAGCTCTTCGGCCTCAACACTCGCGACGACATCACCTTCTACTTCATCTGCCTTACCGTCGCGGCGCTGGTGTTCCTGGCGCTCTGGCGCATCGTCGGCTCGCGCTTCGGCATGGTGCTGGCCGGCATCCGCCAGAACGAGCGGCGCATGGCGGCGATCGGCATCGCGCCCTATCGCTACAAGCTCGCCGCCTTCGTCATCTCCGGCATGGGCACCGGCCTCGCCGGCGCGCTGATGGCGAATTATCTGCGCTTCGTCAGCCCCGACATGCTGCACTGGACCAAGTCGGGCGAGCTGATGATCATGGTCATTCTCGGCGGCGTCGGCACCCTGCTCGGCCCGCTCTTCGGCGCAGCCGCCCTCGTCATCCTGGAGACGGTGCTGACCTCCTGGACCGAGCATTGGCAGCTCGTCCTCGGCCCAATCCTGCTGTTCGTCGTCCTGTTCACGCAAGGCGGGCTCAACGGGCTGTTCAGCCGCCTCGGCCTCGGCAGGAGCGAGCGATGAGCCAGCCGCTTCTCTCGGTTCGCGGCCTGCGCAAGCGCTTCGGCGGGCTGATTGCCACCGACAATGTCGACCTCGACGTCGTCGAGGGCGAGATCCACGCCTTGATCGGCCCGAACGGCGCCGGCAAGACCACGCTGCTGACCCAGCTCTTCGGCGAGCTCAGCCATGATGAAGGCGAGATCAGGCTCGAGGGCGAGCCGATCGATGCGATGACGACGCCGCAGCGCGTCCAGCGCGGTCTTGCCCGCACCTTCCAGATCAACCAGCTGCTGCCCGATTTCAGCATGCTCGACAATGTCGCCCTCGCAGTGCAGGCGCGGCAGGGACACAGCTTCCGCTTCTTCGCCGATGCCCGCCGCGACAGGGGCCTGCGCCAGCGCGCTCGCGAGCACCTGACCACCGCCGGCCTGGCGCATCGCGCCGAGGTCAAGGTCGCCGATCTCTCCCATGGCGAGCAGAAGCAGCTCGAATTCGCCATCGCGCTCGCCTGCGAGCCGCGCCTCTTGCTGCTCGACGAGCCGATGGCGGGCCTTGGCCATACCGAGAGCGAGCAGATGGTCGCGATGCTCTCCGGGCTGAAGGGCCGCGTCACCATGCTCTTGGTCGAGCACGACATGGACGCCGTCTTCGCGCTCGCCGACCGGATTTCGGTGCTGGTCTATGGCCGCATCATCGCGACCGGCACGGCGCAGGAGATCCGCGACAACGAGGACGTCCGCACCGCCTATCTCGGCGAGGGGGACGCCTGATGCTGAGCGTGCGCAACCTGCAATCGGCCTATGGCGCCAGCCAGGTCCTGTTCGATGTCGGCCTCGACATCGGCGAGGGCGAGGTCGTCACCCTGCTCGGCCGCAACGGCATGGGCAAGACCACGACCGTGCGCTCGCTGATGGGACTGCTGGCGCCCAAGGGCGGCGAGATCAGCTTCGACGGCCGCAAGCTCAGGGGCAACACGCCGGAGGCGATCGCGCGCTGCGGCATCGGCCTGGTGCCGGAGGGGCGGCAGGTTTTCCCGACGCTCAGCGTGCGCGAAAACCTGGTCGCCACCGCGGCCAACCGGCTCGAGCGTTCGTCGCCCTGGACGCTGAGCCGCGTCTATGCCCTGTTCCCGCGCCTTCAGGAGCGCGCCGGCCAGTCGGCACGTACGCTCTCGGGCGGCGAGCAGCAGATGCTGGCGGTCGGCCGGGCTCTGATGACCAATCCCAAGCTCCTGATCCTCGACGAGGCGACTGAAGGCCTGGCGCCGGTGATCCGCGCCGAGATCTGGCGCTGTCTCGAAGCGCTCAAGGCGCAAGGGCAGTCGATCCTGCTGATCGACAAGAACATCGCCGTGCTCAAGCGCCTCGCCGACCGGCACTACATCATCGAGAAAGGGCGCACGGTCTGGTCGGGCTCCAGCACCGATCTCGCGGCCAATGCGGAACTGGTGCATCGCTATGTCGGCGTCTGAGAACGAGATCGTCGCGCGCAGCCTCGCCAGCGATCCCATCGAGGCGCTGCGCGACACGCTGAGCGAGATCCTCGCCGGCTTGGTCGCAGCTGGCTGCGGCCCGCATCACCTGACCGGAATGGATTGGGAGGCGGCCGATCCCGCCGCCTTTCATCTCTCGCGCCACATGGTCGAATTGGCCTATCGCGAGGTCTTCGCCGGCTTCCGGCCGCCGATCCGGCTGAGGCCTGGTTCGGAACCGGGCCTGACCATCCGCGCCCGCCACGCCTCGCCGCAGCCGCTGCCCGACATCGAGGTCGACGGCTATCCGCTGCGCGAGCTCGGCCGGCAGTATAGCCCGCGCCTGCAGGCCGACATGACCGCGCTGTTCCGGCAATGGAGCCGCGAGGGCGCGGCCTTTCGTGCCGGTCATGGCGGGCTCGACCTCGCCTATGGCCCAGGCCGCTTCGAAACGCTCGATCTCTATCGCCCGGCCGGTGTGAAGCGCGCGCCGATTTTCGTCTTCATCCATGGCGGTTACTGGCAGGCCTCGGACAAGGTCCAGCATGCGCAGTTCTCGCAGGGGCTGCTCGCTGCCGGCTTCGCGGTCGCCCAGCCGAATTACGGGCTGGCGCCGGATACGCCGCTCGAAGCGAGCATCGCCCAGACCGTCGCGGCGCTGAACTTCCTCGTCCGCGAGGCCGAGGCGCTCGGCCTCGATCCGGCGCAACTGCACATCAGCGGCCATTCCGCTGGCGGTCACCTCGCGGCGATGGCGTTGTGCGATCCCGCGGCTCCGCCGATCGCCTCGGCCCTGCTGCTCTCCGGACTCTACGATCTGAAACCGCTGGGGCATCTGCCCATCGGGCGACTGCTCGGGCTGGACGATCACGAGCGTGCAGCGCGGCTCAGCCCGCTCGGCCGGCTGCGACCCACCGGCACCCGCCTCGCCTTTGCCGTCGGCGAAGGCGAGAGCGAGGCCTTCAAGCGGCAATCGGCGACACTGGCCAAGGCTTGGCAGGCGCCGAATCCGTTGATCTGTCCGGGGCATCATTTCAGCATGCTCGACGGGCTCAATGGCGGCGCGCTGCTCGACCTGGCCCTGCGCACGGCGGAGGCCCGATGACGAACCGCATGCGCAAGCCTCTCCGCGTCGCGCTAATCGGCTGGGGCGCGATCAACCAGCGTGTCGCGGCGCTGCTGGCAGGCTCGCCGAACGCCGCGGATATCGTCATCGCCGCCATCGGCGTGCGCTCGCCGGCGCGAGCCCAGGACATCCCAACCGGTGCCATCCCGATCAGCGATCCCGCACAGCTCGCCGGGCTGGAGCTCGATCTCGTGGTCGAGGCTGCCGGGCGGGAGGCGGTGACGATCTGGGGCGAAGCTGCCCTGCGCGCCGCGCCGGCCTTCGTACCGGCCTCGACCAGTGCGCTGACCGATGCCGCACTGCTCGAACGCCTGCTCCAGACAGCCGAAGCCTGCGGCAGCCAGCTCATCCTGCCGCCCGGCGCGCTCGCCGGGATCGACGCCATCGCGGCCGCGTCGGTGCTGCCGCTCGACGAGGTCGTGCACAGCATCGTCAAGCCACCCGCAGCCTGGCGGGGTACGCCGGCCGAAGACATGGTCGCGCTCGACGCACTCAGCGCACCGGTCACCTTCTTCAGCGGCTCGGCACGCGAGGCGGCCACGCACTTTCCCCAGAACGCCAATGTCGCGGTGATCTCGGCGCTCGCCGGCATCGGGCTCGACCGGACCCGGATCGAGCTCGTCGCCGATCCCGCCGTCGCCATGAACTGCCATCGCTTACGCGTAACGGGTGCGTTCGGCCGCCTGGACGTCGCAATCGAGAACAGGCCGCTCGCGGGCAATCCGAAATCCTCGGAGATGGCCGCGCTAAGCCTCTTGAGGGCGATCCGGAACCGGATCGGCCCGCTGTCGCAATAGGCCGTGCGCCTGAGCGGCCGCATCTCGCAACGGTCACAACGACTTCCAGCGGCCCGCCATCACAGCACCGCAACCGGCCATTGAATCTGTTGCAGCAAATCTGCCACACACACTCAATTTGAGGAGTTGTGAACGGCTGTTCATTGCCTCCCACCCGCGCCCGCCTAAGCCTGCCGTCACGGTTGGGTGGGCCCTTTCATGAAATCCGTCATCACTCCGGCGGTCGCCGGTACATCTCGTGCGCGACTCACTTCGCGGTTGCTCGCGGGCACGGCGCTCGTCCTGCTCCTGTCCGCCGGCCCTGCGCTCGCCGAAGGCGGTCGTGGCGGCGACCGAAGCGGTTATCCCGGCACCGGCGGCGCCGGGGGCATCGACAACCCGACGGGCGCCGGTGGCGCGGGCACCAAGGGCCAGACAGGAAACGCCACCGCCGGCGGCGGCGGCGGCGGCGCCGGCATGGGCACTGGTGGAGCCGGGGGTGTCGCCGGCAACGGAAACACCGGCGAAGGCCGGGGTGGCGATGGCGGCGTGCATGGTAGCGTCGGCGCTACGCTGCCAGTCGGCGCCAGTACCGGCAGCAATGGCGGCGACGGCAATTCCGGCTATCTCTATTCCGGCGGCGGCGGCGGCGCCGGCGGCTATGGCGCCGTGGTCACGGGCGCGGGCGCGACGGGAACGATCGCTGGCACGATCACCGGCGGCAATGGCGGCCATGGCGGTGGCGCCTTCTATGATTACGGCGGCTCCGGCGGCTCGGGCGGCACCGGCCTGCTCTTCACCGATGGCAGCGCCGCGCAGACCCTGACGATCGACGGCACGATCCAGGGCGGCAAAGGCGGAAACGGCGGCTCGTATGTGTCGGACGGCACTGGCAGCGCCGGCGCCGCCGGTGCCGGCGGCGCCGGTCTGGTCTTCACCGATGGCGGCGCGACGACGACGCTCACCGTCAACGGCACGATCCGCGGTGGCGACGGCGGGCGCGGCGGCTCGAATTTGCCGACCTCTTTCGGTCGTACCCCCGCTCCAGGCGAAGAGGCGAACGGCGTCGGCGCTGCCGGCGGCGAGGCCATCGTCGGTGCGAATCTGTCGATCACCAACAACGGCACGATCGAGGGCGGCCTCTCCGGCGACGGCACGGCGCGCGCCGCGGCGATCCACTTCACCGGCGGCAGCAACAAGCTCACCATCGGGTCCGCCTCGGCAACCATCAATGGCGGCATCGTCATCGACACCGGCACGCTGACCTTCGCCCAGACGATCGATGCCACCATCAGCAGCGTCGTCAGCGGCGGCGGCACCGTGGTCAAGACCGGCGAGGGCACGCTGACGCTGACCGGCCAGAACACCTATACCGGCGGGACGAGGATCGCGGAGGGGGCGATCAGCATCAGTGCGGAAGGCAATCTCGGCGCGACCTCCGGAGCACTGGAGCTGGACGGCGGCATGCTCAAGGTGACCGGTACGACGCTGACCGGGCTGACGCGCACTATCTACCTCGGCAGCAATGGCGGCGGCTTCGATATTGCCGACCCTGCCAATACCTTCACCGTGACGCAATCCTTCTCCGGCTCGGGCAAGTTTACCAAGGCCGGTGCAGGCACGCTCGTCCTGTCCGGCACCAACACCTATACCGGCACTACGGTGGTCTCGAACGGCATCCTGCGCGCCGGGCAGGCGAATGCGTTCTCGCCGGGCTCCGCGGTCACGATCATGTCGGGCGCGACGCTCGACCTTGCCGGCTTCGACCAGACGATCGGCTCGCTCGCCGGTGCGGGCGCGGTCACGCTGGGCGCAGGCACGCTGACCGCGGGCGGCAACAATACCTCGACGACGTTCTTGGGCACGATCTCGGGGACGGGCGGGCTGACCAAGACCGGCAGCGGCACGCTGACGCTGACCGGCACGAACACCTATTCGGGCGCGACCACGGTGTCGGCCGGGACGCTCTATATTGGCGGTTCCGGCGCGATGTCGGCGGCATCCGACTATACGATCGCCTCGGGCGCGCTGCTCCAGGTGAACGACACGCTCGGCACGGTCACCGCGGGTTCAATCGCCGGCGCCGGCCAGATCCGGATCGAAAGCGGCTCGACGCTGGAGACCGGCGCGACCAACGCCTCGACCACCTTCAGCGGCATGATCTGGGACTCCGGTAGCATCAGGAAGGTCGGCAGCGGCACGCTGACGCTGACGCAGGAGAACACCTATTCCGGCGGCACGACGATCGCCGGCGGCGCGATCAGCATCTCCAAGGACGTCAATCTCGGCGCGCCCTCCGGGGTGCTGACGCTCGATGGCGGCATGCTGCAGGTGACCGGCACCACCCTGCACGAGCTGACCCGCAGCATCGTCCTCGGCAGCAATGGCGGCGGCTTCGACATCGTCGAGGCCAGCAATACCTTTACCGTGAACCAGTCCCTCTCGGGCACGGGCTCGTTCACGAAGGCCGGCGCCGGCACGCTCCTGCTCAAGGGCAGCAACAGCTATTCCGGCGCGACCGCGGTGTCGACCGGGACGCTGCGGGCCGGCTCTGCCAACGCATTCTCGGCCAACTCGACCTTCACGGTCGCATCAGGCGCGACGCTCGACCTCGCCAGTCTCAACCAGACGGTCGGCTCGCTCGCCGGCGTCGGCACGGTCACGCTCGGCTCGGGCACGCTGACGGCAGGCGCGAACAACAGCTCGACGACCTTCTCCGGCAAGATCACCGGCACGGGCGGGGTGACCAAGACCGGCACCGGCACGCT
>Ga0065165_1000546_pt1 | contig 56702 bp, 47 predicted proteins | sample AraplaMF_Cvi_mMF_FD_63813 | JGI IMG/M metagenome (GOLD analysis project Ga0065165, IMG submission 63813) | Arabidopsis root microbial communities from the University of North Carolina, USA - plate scrape MF_Cvi_mMF (version 2) (version 3) | ecosystem: Host-associated > Plants > Roots >...
CTTGGAAGGCTATCGCTCTACCAACTGAGCTACTCCCGCATTCTTCAAATTCAATTTTCGACAAAAATCCCGTCAAGCACCCTATTCAAGGCCACCTCCGGGATCACTACTAATAACGAAAATTAAAATTGGTGGGGGAAAAAGGATTCGAACCTTTGAAGTCATAAGACAACAGATTTACAGTCTGTCCCAGTTGGCCGCTTTGGTATTCCCCCAACTGTGTGTTATATCAATCTCTCGAAGAACTTCTTTTAAAATTCAACCGTTCTAGCGGCGTTTTCTAAAAGAGAGTGCAAAAGTATCCGCTTTTCTTCGTTTTCAAAATACTCAGGCAATATTTCTTCAAATATTTTTTTCAACCCCATCCCACATCACCTCAATAACAGCGTGTAAACATCTATTCAAACCAGCCACAACTACACTAAAATCCAGGCATTTACAACCACTTCTGAACACCTACATTCCCACAATTTCCTCCACCACACCAGCACCAAATTCTTTTTTAAAAACTTCTAAAATATGCGTTCGATGCAATGAAAAATCATGACGCATCGCCGGCGAGTCGAATTCTACAAACAAAATCTTGTTCTTGATATACACCTTTTTCGTCCGTCGGGCAATCGGCCCGCCCACCAAACGAGCCCACGAATTAACAACACTCTGCTCATCAAACTTAGCATTGAGCCTGTACGAATTCAACATCTCACGTATCGCATCCCCTACCGACTGAGCCTCCCCACGAACCGGATTCTTCTTCCGGCTCCGCCAATGACGCTTATCCTCATTGTTCCCCCAGCCTCCACCACCAAAATTCCCGTTCGTATTCATAACCCAAAAATAAAAAACTTTTACGCTCCACGCCTACCCCAGATCTCTCCTGCTACGCTCGCTCTCAAACTCGCTCTCGCACTGATTTAAAACCACTTATCGCTCCTGCACTCCACACTCCCGCTGATTTATCGGCTCACACTGATTTATCCTCGCTTCTCGCGCTCACACTCGCCCTGATTCCTTGCTCCGAGACCTCAAACAAACTCGCCGCAAGCCCCGTCGTCTCCAACAACGTCGTCGTTCGGTCCGGACGCGCATCCGTAATAAAAATTTGCCCCGGTGCTCCGTTACGAATCACCTCGAGCAGCCGGCTGATCCTGAAATCATCCAGCTTATCAAAAATGTCGTCCAGTAACAAAATCGGCTTAAACCCCTTCGCCCGTTCCAAAATCGCAGTCTGAGCCAGCTTCAGCGCAATCACAAACGACTTCTGCTGCCCCTGCGATCCAAGCCGCTTCAAATCACCATCGCCAAGCGTAAAATGAAAATCATCCCGGTGAATCCCGAAACTCGTCCGCTGAAGCACCAGATCCTTTGATCGCGACTTACGCAGCCCCTCCTCATAGCCAATATCCCGCAAAGCCGACATATACGTCAGATCCGTAGCCTCCCGTTCCTCCACGATAAACTTGTAAAACCGGCGAAACTCTGGCAAAAACTCCTGCACAAACGCCAGACGCCGCTGGTAAATCAGCTCCCCAAACCGAACGATCTCCCGGTCATATACCTCCAGTGCCAGCCAGTCCGGCTTCCCGGAGTCCTGAAACATCTTCAACAAACTGTTACGCTGCTTCAGCGTATGATTATAACGTAACAGACTGTCCAGGTAGCCCCGGTCCAGCTGAGAGATTATACCGTCAAAAAACTTCCGGCGGGCCTCACTACTCTCCTTCACCAGGTCAACATCGTCCGGGGCAATCAGCACAACCGGGTACTTGCCAATGTGCTCGCTGAGCTTGCCATAATCCTGCTGATCCTCCCGAAACGTCTTTTTACCAGCGCCACGACCCGACGCGCTGCTCTGAACCGAGCTCACCAGCTCATGCACACGATCCCCCTGACGGAAAAAGCCCTTCGCCATAAAATACGGCTCCTGCTGACGGATAATATGCAGATCAGACGACGAAAAAGCGCTTTTCGTAAACGCCAGATAGTAAATCGAATCCAGCAAATTCGTCTTCCCACTACCGTTTCGGCCCACAATCACATTGATCCGAGCCGGAAACGAAAGATTCACCTCAGCGTGGCTTTTGTAATTGAGAAGCTGGAGTTTTTCAAGATGCATGCAGGAATTACAGGGAAAGTTTGGCGAATGTTCGTTGGGGGGTTATTTTCGCAACTCGGATTCAAAAATAGGGGATATGTCTACCACAACAAAAGCGAAGAGCGAGCCTGCAGGGGCCAAGAAGAAAGAAAGTACCGAATTCTCTAAGGAGACATACATGTACTGGTACGAGAGCATGCAACTGATGCGGAAATTCGAAGAAAAAGCAGGTCAGTTGTATGGAATGCAAAAAATCAAAGGATTCTGCCACCTGTACATCGGTCAGGAAGCCTGTGCTTCCGGCGCCGTATCAGCCTTGAAAAAAGGCGACAAGTGGATCACTGCCTACCGTGACCACGGCCACCCCCTCGCTCTCGGAACCGATCCGAAAGCAATCATGGCCGAACTATACGGTAAAGAAACCGGCACCACAAAAGGCAAAGGCGGTTCCATGCACATCTTCGACAAGGAACACAACTTCATGGGCGGCCACGGTATCGTAGGTGCTCAGGTTCCCCTCGGAGCCGGTATAGCGTTCGCCGAAAAATTCAATAAAACAGGCAACCTCTGCATGTGCTACATGGGCGACGGCGCCGTTCGTCAGGGTGCATTCCACGAAGCACTCAACCTGGCTATGCTCTGGAAACTTCCCGTAATCTTCGTAATCGAAAACAACGGGTACGCAATGGGTACATCCGTAGCCCGTACATCAAACGTAACAGACCTCTACAAACTGGCTCACGCCTACGAAATGCCTTCTGAGCCCGTAGATGCCATGAAAGTAGAAGACGTACACAACGCAGTAGCAACCGCCGCAGAACGTGCCCGCGCCGGCGAAGGTCCTACACTCCTCGAATTCAGAACCTACCGCTACAAAGGACACTCAATGTCCGATCCGCAGAAATACAGATCAAAAGACGAAGTAGAACAGTACAAACAACGCGATCCCGTAGAGAACGTACGCCAGACAATCCTCACAAAGAAACTGGCTACCGAAAAAGAACTCGACGAGATCGATGCTAAAATCATTCAGACCGTAGACGAAAGCGTGAAATTTGCCGAAGAATCGAATTTCCCCGATCCTTCCGAAGCACTCACCGACGTTTATGTGCAAACAGATTATCCTTTCATTTTGGAGTAATCACCCCTTTTGTTTAGAATGATCTAATTTGTAGTTTTGCGCCCCGCCCTGATTCTGAGTCAATTCGATCGACTCTAACCCAGGCGGGGCTTACTCTTTAAATACAATGGCTAAAAAAGAAGTAGAACACAATCACGAGCTGTTAGAAAACTCGGAAGCACTCAAAGAAAGAATCGAAGGTGCTGAACATTGGATCGAATCGAATCCCAAAACCATTATCGGCTTCGCTCTCGTGTTGCTGATCGTTGTAGCCGGCTACTTTGGATTCCAATACTACAAAAGCGGTCAGGAGCAAAACGCGCAACGCGAAATGTTCCAGGCTGTACACTATTTTGAACAAGACAGCCTGTCGAAAGCACTTGACGGCGACCAAAACATCCTGGGCTTTAAAGCCATTGCCGAAGAATACGGCATCACGGATGCCGGTAAACTCGCCAACTACTACGCTGGCGTTTGCTACCTGAAACTCGGTCAGTTCAAACCCTCACGACTCTACCTCGAAGACTTTAGCTCAAACGACCTGCTTATTCAGGCTCGCGCGTATAGCCTTATCGGCGATACATACATGGAAGAAAAGAACTACGAAGATGCCGCTAAGTATTATAACAAAGCTGCAAACTACAAGCCTACCAAATACTTCTCTCCCGCTTACCTCATGAAAGAAGCACTGGCCTACGAAAAACTCCAGAAGAACGACAAGGCCCGCGAAGTATACGACAAAGTAATCAGCACATACTGGGAATCTGCCGAATACCAGAACGCACGCAAATTCAAGGCAAAACTGGAAGCCAATTCCTAACATCAGCCTTCATCAAATACACAGGGATAGCAAAAAAGCTATCCCTTTTTTCTTAACCAGGATATAAGACATACTACCATGGCAGGTCCATTAAAATCAGGCCGCATCGAGAGCACCGAAAACCTCTCCAACAAAACGGTCGCCATCATCACCGCAGAGTGGAATGAAGAAATAACCGGAGCCCTGGCCGAAGGAGCCTATAACAGCCTCCTCACCAACGGCATCAAACGCGAAAACATCATCCGCAAAGCCGTCCCAGGAACCTTCGAACTCTCTCTCGCAGCCCTTTGGATGGCCGAAGAAAAACACGTCGATGCTGTAATCTGCCTCGGCTGCGTAATCCAGGGTGAAACTCCTCACTTCGACTACATCTGCCAGGCCGTCGCCTACGGCGTCACCGAAGCATCACTCAAAACCCGCAAGCCCGTAATCTTCGGCGTCCTCACAACCCTCAACCAACAACAAGCCCTCGACCGCGCTGGCGGCAAATACGGCAACAAAGGCGAAGAAGCCGCCCTCACCGCCCTCAAAATGCTCCAGTTCTAACCATTTTAGAATAAAAACAAAAGGAGGATCCATATCGGATCCTTCTTTTGTTTTTATTGCCTGCCAATGCTCTCCCTCAGTTGCATTAACTAATCTTTGCCTGGTTCAAAGTCTTCAGTCCGCTTCGGGCAGTGATTTGGCTCGAGCACTGGGGACCGTATACAACTGTCCAAAAAGTCTGAATTCCCCTGAAAATCATCACTGTGCCAGTCCTTCACCCACGATAACTTAAGCGGAAGGTGCCCTTCTTCCTGACGTAAGAGGCATCCCTCTCCAAAAAAGAAAAACCCGGCTCCTCTCGAAACCGGGTCTTTCTCATATCTCGACAAAAGTCAATTACATATTCTTCACCACTTCCGCGCCAAACTCGGAGCACTTCAGAAGCGTAGCACCCTCCATCAAACGGTGGAAGTCATAAGTAACACGCTTCGAACCAATAGCACCTTCCAGACCTTTAACGATCAGGTCAGCCGCTTCTTGCCAGCCCATGTACTCGAGCATCATTACACCCGACAGAATCACTGAGCCAGGGTTAACCTTGTCCTGACCGGCATATTTCGGAGCAGTACCGTGAGTAGCTTCGAAAATAGCGTGACCGGTAATATAGTTGATGTTACCTCCTGGAGCGATACCAATCCCGCCTACGATAGCGGCAAGGGCGTCAGAAATATAGTCACCGTTAAGGTTCAATGTAGCAACTACAGAATACTCGTCAGGACGGAGCAGGATCTGCTGAAGGAACGCATCAGCGATAGAGTCCTTGATGATCAGCTTGTGACCGTCCTTCTCGATAACTTGCCATGGTCCGCCATCCAGATCTTTAGCACCGAATTCGCTCTTCGCTAGGGCATATCCCCAATCGCGGAAACCACCTTCGGTAAACTTCATGATATTACCCTTGTGAACCAGAGTAAGGCTCGGCTTCTTATGTGTAAGCGCGAACTCGATAGCCGAACGCACCAAACGCTCGGTACCTTCCTTCGATACAGGCTTGATACCGATACCGGCAGTTTGAGGGAAACGGATCTTCTTGAACAGCTTAGGGAAGGCTTCTTCAAAAGACTTCAGGAACTTCTTGTTGTCTTCAGTACCTTCCTGGAACTCGATACCAGCATAGATATCCTCAGTATTCTCACGGAAGATCACCATGTCAGTCTTGTTGGGCTCCTTCACAGGCGATGGAACACCGGTGAACCAACGTACAGGGCGAACGCAGGCATACAGGTCGAGCTCCTGGCGAAGGGCAACGTTCAATGAACGGATACCACCACCTACTGGAGTAGTCAAAGGACCTTTTATACCCACGAGGTATTCTTTAAACACATTAAGCGTCTCGTCAGGCAGCCAGTTACCGGTTTTGTTGAACGCCTTCTCCCCTGCTAAAACTTCCTTCCAGTTTATTTTCCGCGTACCACCGTAAGCCTTCTCTACGGCCTTATCGAATACCAATTGTGAGGCAGGCCAAATATCCACGCCAGTACCGTCACCTTCTATAAAAGGTATGGTAGGGTTATTCGGCACGGTAAGCTTACCGTTGCTGATGCTGATTTTCTGATCGCTCATTTTTAAAGAAATTTATTGTGTTCTCGTCTTGTAGATGACTTATACTTTCACCTAACCCGATTTGGGCGCGGAAAATTAAAAAAATCATGGCATAATCAACACCTTTCATCCACGAAAAGGATAAACGGACTCCACCACACAGCCACGCCACCGGCACATTCGTCAACCCGCTTCCCGATCGGCGCAACAACCTGAAGGCAAACCCCAGCCCCACACGCCCTACCGTGGCCACCACGCCCCAAATGCCTCCTCTGAATGACTCTCCTTGCACCCACTACCCCTTACAATATCCTCAACAAAAACCGCAGTATTAGCGTCTCCCGCCCATCCACGCAACGTCCACCGCCATATCGGCCTACATAGCAACCTAGTCTGATATTTGCTACACCTGTTTTAACTATGAAAACAATCACCTTCCTCACGCTCCCCCTGCTAGCCCTGCTGTTCGGATTCTCCACGTCCCGAACCGCCCGTACGCCCGAACTGGTACCCGCCCCTGACGAAGTCTGCATATCCGCCGAAGAGCGAAAACTATACGACCTCATCATGGCCTACCGCAAGTCAAAGAAACTCCCCGCCATACCCCTCTCGGCTAAACTTACCAAAGTCGCCCAGGTCCATGCCCGCGACCTCTCCGAAAACTACACCTTCGATCCCAAAGGCCAGTGCAACCCACACAGCTGGTCCAAAAAAGGTAACTGGACAGACTGCTGCTATACCAGCGATCATAAACAGGCCGAATGTATGTGGAACAAACCCAAAGAAATTGCCGGCTACGAAAGCGCAGGCTTCGAAATAGCCTACTTCAGCTCCATCGGCGCATCAGCCAAAGAAGGCCTCGACGGCTGGAAACTAAGCCCGGGCCATAACCCACTGCTCATAAACACCGGCACATGGGCCAAAGTAAAATGGAACGCCATCGGAATCGGAATCTATAAAGAATACGGCCTCGTATGGTTTGGCGAAATAGCCGACGACACCAAAATCGAAAACTGTAAATAAGAGAATACTTCCCGAATCGAGACAAATCTAAGTGATCAGCCCCCTATACAGCTTGAAAATAGGGTTGGCGCAATATTGGCCTGAAATCAGTGCCCGTAAATCACACTCGGAATGTTTCGTTTACTTTTCAACCTTATCCCCCTCCAGGCACGCGTATACTACCTCAAAAAACGAGGTATCACCCTCGGCACACGACTTAAGGGCGACCGCCGCATATATCTCTACATGCTGGGATACTTCTTTGTAGAAGTACTGTATATAAATGACCTGACCGCTAATCCCGCAGAAGCAGCCTACATCGTAAGGGGCTTAACACAAACCAACCTGAACGACTACCTCGAACAGGAATTCCAAAGCAAACACCGGAGCAAACTCGTCACGAACAAAACACTATCCGAAGATATCCTAAAATAAAAAATCCCCTCTTTCAAGGGGATTCCGTAATACAAATATCGTTCTCCCGGTCACCCGGGTATAGATAACTTATTTACCAAGTGCCTTCAGCATTGTTGCACCGATTTCCGCAGGAGACTCAACAACGTGCAGACCACACTCACGCATAATCGCCATCTTTGCCTCCGCAGTATCCTCGGCACCACCGATAATGGCACCGGCGTGGCCCATCCGACGACCCGCAGGGGCAGTCTGACCAGCAATGAAACCTACAACAGGCTTCTTGTTACCAGTTTCCTTGATCCAACGCGCAGCTACAGGTTCGTAGTTACCGCCGATCTCACCGATCATTACAATAGCATCTGTTTCAGGATCGTTCATCAAAAGCTCAACAGCATCCTTCGTAGGAGTACCGATAATCGGGTCGCCACCGATACCGATAGCCGTAGAAACACCAAGACCTGCCTTCACGATCTGGTCAGCAGCCTCGTACGTCAACGTACCTGACTTCGACACAATACCGATACGGCCCTTCTTGAACACGAAGCCTGGCATGATACCAACCTTAGCCTCACCCGGTGTAATAACGCCAGGGCAGTTAGGACCAATCAGAGTAACCTTCTTGTCCTTAATGTATTTCTTGGCAGCCATCATATCCTTTACCGGAATACCTTCCGTAATACAGATGACAACCTTGATTCCTCCTTCGGCAGCTTCCATGATCGCGTCAGCGGCAAATGCCGGAGGCACGAAAATGATCGATACATCAGCACCAGTCTTCTCCACAGCATCTTTAACAGTGTTAAATACCGGACGACCTAAATGTTCGGTACCACCTTTGGCAGGCGTAACACCACCCACCACATTCGTTCCGTATTCAATCATCTGACCGGCGTGGAAAGTACCTTCCGACCCCGTAAATCCTTGCACGATAATGCGCGAATCCTTATTGACTAGTACACTCATGGACGCTTAATTTTTTTAGACTGTGCAAAAATAGAACAATAAACCTATTGACCAAGCCAAATCCGCCCTTTAACCCACATCGCCCGCAACCGCCTGCTCCCACGTACAGCCCATACGCCTCCCCCCAACAAATCCCCGCCATTCGGAAACTACGGTTGACCATTCCTCGTGCCAAAGAGATAATCCCACGCATAACAGCAATATTCTGTCATTCCGGCAGGGTATCTACCCCCCGATCTACTTCAGGGTTAAAGCATGGATACAGCATGGATAGAGTATGACAAGCCTCTACAAGGCCTGACGGCCTCCTAGCTTCGTTTTCGGCAATATGACAGAGTCTTCTCCTGCACCGCTTCCGGACGATGGCCAAGAGCCAAACCACAAAGGGCTCCTTGTGAGAGCCCTTCGAGGTGATATAAATCAGAATTATTTCTGCGGCGTGCGTATGTTGGTCCGGATAAGGAAGGCCTCGTACTCCTCTCTGTACGTTGCCACATCGGGCGCAAGTTTCATAGCCTCCTGGTAAGCCGTCACCGCATCAATCAGCAGGTTGTTTTGCTCGTAGAAGCCGGCCAGGATAAACTTGTTCAATGCCGTTGGTTCAGAAGTCTGTTTGGCAATCTCGGCCAGAGAAGACTTGATCCGTTCACGTTCGGCCTTGGCAACACGACGCAACGAGTACTCTTCCGTCGCTTTAGTCTTATCGGTCTTAGACAATACCTGAACAAGAACGTTACTCTCTTTAGCGAAGCGGGCATCCTCCAGGTTAACCGTGAAGGTAGTCGTCGACACTTCCTGCTTGAACAACTCATCGCCAAACATGTTCGTGAACCGTACTATATAAGGAGCAGGGAACTTCTCGCTCTTTTCCCAGGCTACAATCACTTCAGGGTTATAAATCAACACAGGGCTGCCCTTGCTAAGCGGCAGGTCCGCCGTTACTTCAGTTCCACGGTGCTGCGCCCCGGTAACAGCCATGCCTCGCTTCTTATCGTTAGTGCTGAGAATAAAGTCGGTATACTTATTCAGTACAGTAGAGCCACCATTCACCTTACCGGCAAGATCGGCAACCCTGTAGTTACCCGGCTGCTTAATCTCTATCGGCTTTCCCGAAGCATGCACCAGACCGATATACGAATTCTCAGCCACACGTATCTCATCAGCAGTCTGCAAGCTGCCGCCAACCTTTACGGCTTGCCAGCTACTGCCTGACTTCACTTCATTCTTTCCTTTGTTGATAAGAACCTTGAACGCGTACGTCTGAGCCTGCGCCGACTGGCAGAACACCACACTCACGAAGAGTACCAACCGTAAAATTTTCATGACTAAGGGTTTTTAAGGGATTAAAGTTAAACCTATAAACGACATTAAGCACGGTTGTGTTCATACCCAAAAGGGGTACTATCGCACGCACGGTCAAAAAAAATCCGCTCCGGCTTTCCGGAACGGATCTAAAGAATCTCTTTCTGTCTAGCGGCGAATTGCCTGACGTAACAGAAAATCTTCGTAAGCTTCCTTATAAAACGCCACATCCGGCGCCAGGCGTATAGCGTCCTCGTAGGCAGCCATCGCGTCAATCAGCAAACGGTTCTCCTCATAGAAACCGGCCCAGAACAATTTGTTTATCGCGGTCTGGTCATTAACCTCTCCGGCTATAGCACCCTGCGACTTCTTCACATTCTCACGGTCTGCCGGCGACAACCGTTTCACCATATACTGCTTCGAAGCCTGCTTCGCGTCGTTCTTCGCGCGAACCTCGATAAGAAACGCATTTTCCTTCGCCAGCTTCGCATCCGTAAGATCTACCCGGTAGTGTGTCTCCGGTGTTTCGAACTTCAGCAATTCGTCCTCGAACATATTGCGTAGCGTTACAACGAATGGCCCAGGCGCCGAAGTGCCCTCCCAGTTAACGTCGATCACATTGTTGAAAACACCCGAGTATTGATTGTCGGGCAACAACACCTGTATAGCATAACCTTCCGCACCGCGGTGCACAGCTCCCGTGGCGCTAAGTGTATTCTTTTTGGATTCCGCCGAATTGTTGCTGAGTATAAAGTCCGTGTATTTATTCAACACACTGGCGCTGCTGCCTACCTTGGCTGCCAGGTCAGAAACCTTGTAATTACCGGCAAGCTTAAGCTCCATCGGTTTGCCTGTAGCGTGCACGAGCCCCACATAGGCGTTCTCAACCAGTTTCAGCTCGTCGCTCGCTTTTAATGAAGCTCCGGTCTTTACCGGTTGCCACCCGTCTCCACTCTTCAACTCATTGCTGCCCTTGTTAATCAGTACCTTGAATGCGTAATCCTGGCCAAAAACGAGGGTGCCTGACAGCAACAAGCACGTGAAGAGAACCAACTTCCTTGTTTTCATCATTTTAGGGGTCGAATGGAAGATCAAAAGTAATGTTTTGCCTTTAAGGCATTAATACCTTATTTCCTTTTTTAGTAAACAATTTAAGCCAAACACGTGCCAACGACGGCGTCAGCACATTACTGTAAAACTCAAAACACGGCCCTACCGCCGCAATCGCAGCCAGCGTAAGCGTTAAATCCAGCTTAAAACTCGACCCCGCAAACACATAAATCGTAAAGCCCATCAGTAAAAAGATCTGCAGCACCTGAATCAACAGCGACACGCTATCGAACAGCAAAGGCGCCTTCGCGTTAATCCAGAAGAACAGCGCAATGTTCAAAAAGCAAAACATAAATGCTATAAAGTACACCTGCCAGTCGGCCAGCTGGTCGATATAGTCCTCGTTCAAGATCATCGCTACAATATTGGCGTGTATCGTAAGTCCGAACATATCGGGATTGGCCCGCCCGGCAACCTTGTTATTCAGTGGTGTAAAGAACTTATCGTTCCAGGACGGGTCTCCGATGTGGCTGCCCAGGTAACCAAAAATCACAATATTATCCTTAATCAAATCCGGCAGAAACTCTTCCTTAAAAACCTGATCCGTATCCAGCGCAAAGAACATCACCGGGTAATGAGTCGTACCCAGATCCTTGCCTTTCAGATACCGGATACGAATATCCTGAACATCGATATTACCCCGATAGTTGATAATCTCCTCCTCGTTACCGCGATCCAGAAAACGCTTCGTCTTAACCGAGTCATAAAGCATCGCCATCCTAACCGCGAAAGCATACTCTGTTCGGCTACCAACCCGTAGCTGCGGCACAAACGAACGACAGATTTTAACATCCTCCTGGTACCGCGCATCCGTAACCAGGTTCGCATACCCCACAAATGCCTCGCCCTGAAAGGCAGGGTCAGAATACTCAATCGAATCGTATACATTCTCCGCCTCCACCTTCCGCGCAGAATCCGACGGGTGCAGCTTAGACACCAACACCACGTTACCTGCCTGTTGAATAGCATTACTCAACAACAGATTCCCCATAGTATCCAGCAACTGCGGGCAGTTAAGCGTATCACGCAAGCCCCCCTCGCAATTAAAGAAACCATCGATACCGATCACCCGTGGCTTATACTGGCTGATGATACTGATCTGCTGGGCAATCTCCGCCCGCGAAAGATTGCCGATGTTAACAACAACAATCCGCTGATCCACCAGCGGGTCGGGACGTAAATTCGAAAAGGCATAATCCGTCAACTCAAAATCCGACAGCGCTTGGGCAATCGGGTCAAACGCGTTAAACAGATTCAGCGATGTGAGCTTCGATATACCCCACATAAAGCCGAAAACAAACAGCGTGGCCGCCAGACAGTTCAGCCAGAATCGTCTCATAAATTAACAGTAGTGTCCGTCCTAAAAATAGCGAAATCCGCCAACACAGTCATATTCCCCATCTGGGTGAATCACATAACTCTCGGGGATTTCAATAAATTGCCGGCTGTTACGAACTTGTAAAGTGAAACGTTTCAAAGCTGAGCAGTACATCGATGGCATAGTCCGCGGCGACCGCGTCATGCTGGCAAAGGCCATCACCGTCATTGAAAGCACGCGTGCCGAAGACCGTGTCCTTGCGGGTACTATTGTAAGCGGCATCATGCCCCGAACCGGTGGCGCTATCCGCATCGGCATTACCGGCGTCCCCGGTGTAGGCAAAAGCAGCTTTATTGAAGTCCTGGGAACGCATATCATTAATACCGGCAAACGCATCGCCGTACTCACCATAGACCCTAGCAGCCAGCGAACAGCCGGCAGCATTCTCGGCGATAAAACCCGGATGGAAGAACTGTCCCGCAATCCCGGTGCCTTCATACGCCCCAGCGCCTCCGGCAGTACACTGGGCGGCGTGGCCGGCAAAACCCGCGAAGCCATGCTCCTGTGCGAAGCAGCCGGCTACGACGTAATAATAATTGAAACCGTAGGCGTTGGCCAGTCAGAAGTAGCCGTGAAAAACATGGTAGACTTTTTCCTGCTCCTCATGCTCGCTGGTGCCGGCGACGAGCTCCAGGGCATAAAAAAAGGCATAATGGAAATGGCCGACGCTGTAGTAATCACCAAAGCCGACGGCGATAATGTAACCCACGCACACCACGCAATGGCCGAATACCAGCAGGCTCTGCACCTGTTCCCTGCAACCCCCTCCGGCTGGACGCCCCAGGTGCTCTCGGCCTCGGCGCACACCCAAACGGGCATAGACCAGGTATGGCAAACCGTATTGACATTTAACCGCCATATCACAGACAACGGCTTCATCACTACTAACCGAAGTCAACAGAACATCTCGTGGATGCACGAGTATTTTGATCTGCTCATCAAAGCAGACCTTAACACATTACCCGGGCTCAACACCGAAATAACAAATCTTGAAGAAGGGGTAAACAATCACGTACTCTCACCATACGCCGCGGCAGCAGCCATGCTACAGGCATATCATGACGCCGTTCGGCGCCTAGGCCGGTAGAATTTCCTGAATCCAGAAGGAAGACTCGCCCGTATCGTGGTGATCGTCGGCAGCGCGATGATGATAGGCAAACTGCCGCTTCAACACCTCTCCTGCCGTAAAGGCCACCGGACGCTTAAAGATAGGTCCATCATATACAAATATGTAAAACTCGCCATGAACACCGCAGGGATCCACACCCGGAGCAAGCTTGTCGGCAAAGTCTATATCCAGGGTCTGTCCCATCTGCTCTTCAGTAAAGAAGGCAGAATCGGCCGCGCAAAGCATGGCCTTGAACCCTAAATAGATAAAATCTTCGAATAAAACCCGTGTATCGATCTGCCAGAGCGGAAACATACCCTCTAGCCCGGCATGACGAAGGCGCTCCTCATGAATCGTCTTCTGATCGTTTTCTACAATATCGCCAAACACCACGGCCTCAATGCCGTCATTTACACATTTCTTATAAAAAGCTTGCAATACCTGGGTATGGTTACGGGCATCTTCCCAGTCATCGATGTATAGTTTTTTCAACGGAACGCGCACCTGCTGTGCCTGCTGATCGATAAGCGCTTCATCAACCCCATATTGCCCCGCGCGCCCCTCTTCCCGGTGAATGATTGTAAAGAGACTTACAACATCATACTCGCCCGAAAGCAGCACCTTGTACAAGGCAAACGCGGATTCTTTACCTCCGCTCCAACAAACCGTTATTCTCTTTTTTGAATCCATAAGGACAATGGCGGCAACCACTTTTACAACAATATCCTCGCTTGCGGTGAAAAGCCTCTGTAAAAACATAAAGGCCATTCTCCACGTAATAATCCCCCTCACCCAACGTCAACTTCCCTGTATGTTTATTCGGTTCCCTTTTATCTTTATCGTGTTCCATAAACGTCGTGAACTTATTCGTCACAACCTGTTCGTTCAATCCAACGACACCGCTCCCTAACCCCGCTGTAAATTACCATGCCCGAAGGTAATAATGATATAGCTTAAATCAGAAAAAACATTTCCACTTTACCCCTACACGAGGTAACAATAGATATACAATCGATCAAAGCCTGTAAACAGAAAATTTTCTTCCTTTTCTCGCTGCACAATTCGAAACTCCGCGCACAATAAAAGCCAACATCGTTCTGAAATTAAAATTTACAGATAATCCCACGGCCATGCAAACCTTTCGGCGGATTTATGCATCCAAACCCTACCCCCGTACCACACAACCGAATGCGGATCAACCAGCATAATTAACAAAACCGTATACTTGCAGCGTATGAAATGCAGTATCTTCTTCGTAATCCTCATCGCCTTCGCAGCCTGTACACCCAGGGAACAGTCCGTAAATCAAACCACGCCGGATCCCTCACGTACAACACTACGATATGCCGAAGGATTCCGGGTCACCTATCAGAACGGCGCCCGCTTGGTAGAAGTAACCCACCCATACCAGGGCGCTACAGAAGGATACAAATACCTGCTTGTACCCCGCGGTCACGAAGTACCCAGGCATGATGCAGGCACCAAAGTCATCTACACACCAGTACAATCCATCGCATCAACCTCCACAACACACATCCCCATGCTTGACTATCTCGGCCAGGCCGACAGGTTAACAGGCTTCACAGCAACCCAATACGTAAGCAGCACATCCGTTCGCAAACGTATCGATGCGGGAAAAGTAATCGAGCTCGGAACCGATAAAGACATTAACCTCGAACAACTCGCCATGCTCAAACCCGACATGCTAATGGGCTACTCCATCAGCAGCGACTATGCACAGTTTCGCAAAATAGAACAGCTGGGTGTGCCAGTGGTTATAAACGCAGAGTATCTTGAAAAACATCCACTCGGCCGTGCCGAATGGATTAAATTCGTAGCCCTGTTCTTTGACCAGGAGCACGCCGCAGACTCTATCTTTACAGCAATCGAAAAGAGCTACCGGGATGCCGCCCGACGTGTAGCGACCATTCCCACACGCCCCACCGTGTTGACCGGCATCATGTACAGCGATGCCTGGTTCCTGCCGGGCGGACAGAACTATGCCGCTCGCCTGTTCAACGATGCGGGCTGCCGTTACCTGTGGGCCTCCGATCCATCAAACGGATCATTACAGCTTACCTTTGAATCGGTTTTCGAAAAAGCACACAATGCCGACCTTTGGATTGGCGCCGGCTCCTTCAACACACTTGCCGAACTTGGCGCGGCAGATCGCCGCTACAGTCGTTTTAAGCCCTTCAGCACAAAACAGGTTTATACATCGAATGCCCGTATGGGTGCAACCGGCGGAAGCGAATATCTGGAACTGGGATACCTGCGACCGGATATTATTCTACACGACCTCATCCGCATAGCGCACCCTGACGTGCTACCCGACCATACATTATACTTTCACAAACAACTTAGCGCGAAGTAACCGGCGTTACTGTCACAGCCTGCCATGCGGCACGCTGCAAAGCAAGGAACACGCCGTTGTCCTTATCATACCGTATATAGTCATACATCAGGGGCACCGTGCTTACACCTTGCAGCGTCAACACACCATACTTACCCTCGCGTTGCACAACGGCATAACCGGTACCCAGGTCGTTAACCTCGTCAAACCGGGGAATAATAAGCATGCGGCCGGTAACATCGGCCAGCCCCATCAGTTTATTCTCGCGTACCAGCAAGTTCTTCGTTGGCAGCATCACAACAGACTCGTACCGAACCGGCAGCAACAAACGTCCCTTCTTGTCGATAGCACCATAAAGCCCTTTTAGTTTCACAATGGCAACACCGTTTTTAAACAACGAAACCTGATCATATACCGGCTGCACCGCAATATTATCCTGGTGGTTAATAAAACCCCACTTACCCAGAATTCTGGCCGGCGCTAACTCTTCACTGAAGCGTTGTACCGCTTCATACCGGTTGGCTATACGCAACCGACCACGAGAGTCTACAAAGCCATAACGCCCGTTACGCTGAATAGCACGCAACCCTTCACTCTCTTCAAATATGCGCTCGATCTTGTCTTCAGGATAAACCTGACGATCTACAATAACACCCTGAAAATCGATCTTCCATACAGAGCCCGAAGGCAAATGCTCCAGCATAAAATCATGAAAGAGTTCAAGGCGGTTATCCGTAAAATAAATCACTTCGCCCGAGTAAGACTTTAACTGTGTACGATTACCTGCATACTCCAGGTAGTGCGAGCCATCCACAATAGCCAGGCGGTTGGTCCGCGGAGCCACAACCCAATCCTCTTTAAAATTTAGTATACCATACTGACCGTGAAACTTAACCACAACATGCTCGTCCTTCATCTCCAGTAATGAATCGTAGACACAGGCAATAACCTCCTGCCCCAAATAATTCAGTGCCCCCCAATATCCACGGTAACGCACCTCGAAAATACGCCCGTTGAACGGATGGATATATTCGTATGTACGGGCCATACGCCGCACACCCAGTGTATCAAGCAAAGTCCAGTTATCACGATTATTAATACGGGTATTGGCGAGTATAAAATTGCGGTCGGCAATCAATTTATCGTATGCCGGCTGTAAAAACACCGAACCGTTTTCATTGAGAATGCCATAACGCCCATGGCTGGCGAAGATAGCCCGACCATTGTTAAAGGCATCCAGAAAATTAATAGCATATTGTGTACGGGGAGATAAAGCCCCATCTGTAAGTTTAATTTGTCCGGCGCTCTCAACCTTGAAGAGATTCTTACCCAACCCAATTACCGAGTCCGCCTGCACACGACGAATCTCCTTATTCTGTCCATCAAGAAACAACCACGTATCTGCGTTGCGTGCTTCGGCCGTACCATTAGCCAACACACGCACCTCACGATAGCTGTTCTCCACCCTGATCTGTCCGTCGCGATCAGCCAGACCTTGTTTGCCATCCTGGTAAACAATAGCGTAACCGTTACGAAAATCCGAAAGGCTATCGATCGTAAACGTCGTTACAGCCTTGCCGTTATCGGTATACAGAGCAATCTTGTTATCGAAGTTTTGAACCGCAAACCGCAAGGGGCTAATAGCATAAACACGCTGGTATTGTTGCGGTATCAACGTATGGTTTTGCAGATCGATCAGACCGTATTTAAATTGATTGCCGATCTTGGTAAATACAATAGCACGAAGCGATGTCAGCGAAAGGCCGTCATATTCAAACGGAATAACCTCTTTACCCGAAAGCGAAATACACCCCGTTACCATGCGTAACGATAACGACGATTTTTTACGGGCTATAATCAGGGATGAATTACCGGGTAGCAGGCTCTCGTAGAGAGGCTTCGTAATGCGGTGATTACTCACATCAATCAGTCCCCACCGCATGTTCTGGCGGTAGCCGGTTACCTGACCGGTAAGCGTAAACGTGCCGTCGCTCCAACCCAGCGCGTCGTATTCGGCCGGAATAACCACTTGGCCACGCTCGTCCTTTAGGCCTACACGCCCATTTTGCTCAAAAACCGTGTATCCGTGTGCAGCTGAAAAAAATGAGATCAGCAGAAAATAAAAAAAACAGCCTGTAAGCTTCATTCGGCCGCAAAGTTAGGGCCTGCGGCATGAAATCAATAAATTTTTTAAGAACTTTGCCTCCGCATTATGCCCTGGTAAGATTGTTGCACAATTTTAGCCGCCTTCGCCCCTCGATAAGCCGGGAGACGTTGGAACTGGAACCGGGCGCTTGCTGTTCTAACCAAAATTTGCGGAATGTACATCGAACAACTTTACACCAATTGTCTTGCTGAAGCAGCCTATTATATTGAATCGAACGGAGAAGCAGCCATCATAGACCCGCTTCGCGAAACAGAACCATATATTGAGCTGGCCCAAAAACGTGGCGCAACAATTAAATACGTTTTCGAAACACACTTCCACGCAGACTTTGTTTCCGGTCACCTCGACCTTGCCCGTAAAGTACACGCTCCTATCGTGTATGGTCCGAATGCTAATACCAATTATCCGGTATATAATGCTAAAGACGGTGAGCAATTCGCACTCGGCAACGTAACCATACGCGTACTACATACACCCGGCCATACACCAGAGTCTGCCTGCTTCCTGCTACTGGATGAAACCGGTGCCGAACATGCAATCTTCACTGGCGACACACTTTTCGTTGGCGACGTTGGCCGTCCCGACCTGCTCGACGGAGTCATGTCACAAGATGACCTTGCCAGCATGATGTACGACTCGCTTAATGCGAAAATCAAAACCCTGCCCGACAGCGTCATCGTTTACCCGGCCCACGGCCCCGGCTCAGCCTGCGGTAAAAACATCGGTAAAGAAACTTTCTCCACCATTGGTGAACAGAAGAAATTCAACTACGCGCTTCAGGATATGAACCGCGAAGAATTCATTCAGAAAGTAACCGATGGCATCACACCGCCACCACAATACTTCTTTGAAGACGCCCGCATCAACAAAAATGGCTATGAACCCATAGACGATGTTATTGCCGGCAACAACAAGCCACTCGACCTTGCGGCGTTTAAACAAGCCGTTAGCGAAGGCGCTACCATACTCGATACCCGTAAAGCCGATGACTTCGAAAACGGATTCATCCCCGGCTCAATCAACATTGGTCACAACGGTCAGCTTGCTGTTTGGGTAGGAACTCTTCTGGACATAAACCGGAATCTGGTATTGATTGTAGAGCCCGGCAAAGAACAGGAAACAATACTGCGTCTCGCACGCGTAGGATATGAAAACGTACTGGGCTACCTCAACGGTGGCATAAGCGTGTGGGACAGTCCACTCAGCACCGTTACATCCATTGCAGCAGAAGACCTCAAAGCCAACATGGCAAACGGCGTATCCCTGCTAGACGTACGCAAACCCGGCGAATGGGCTACAAGCCACCTCAAAGATGCGTCGTTCGTACCCCTCGCTGAATTCCCCGAAGTTCTCGACGGACTTGATACAGAAAAGCCTTACGTAGTATACTGCGGCGGTGGCTACCGCTCCATGACAGCCATCTCCATCATGCGTAACCATGGCTTCAAAAAACTCATCAACGTATACGGCGGTTTTGGTGCGCTGCAGAAAGCAGGCCTGCCCGTAGTAACTGAAGCCGTAGAAGCTTAACTCACTTCCCTGCCATAAATCATTCAACGTCACTCCGGTGCCAGTCGCGATTCCAAACATCCGCATACTGCTCGGGGTGACGTTCGAATTGCGCCTTCACGTACGGGCACAGCGCTATAATTTTCAACGTATGCTCGCGCGCATACTTCACCATTTCGGCCAGCAACTGACCGGCAATGCCCTGCCCCTGAAGACGCTCCGAAACCTCGGTATGGAACACCGCCAGATTGTTCTTCTGAATACCAACTTCCATCTCGGCCAGGCGTTCAGTGTTCTCCTCGATAAAAAAAGCACCACGACCGGCGTCGTTAAGCTTTACCTGAATAGTATGTGATGTGCTCATAATGTATCATTTAATCCTCCCGGGCGGGTAAGTCCGGCGGGTTACTGCCCAATATACTGAAAGCACGGGGTTATCGGATAGCACTTTCCTCACCGATCTTGTCTAACGCTGATACCGGGTTGCCGGTCCACAGCCAATAATCTAATAATCAGCCCTTTTATGACCGCTACACAGAATCTCAAACCTTGCAACCGTGCAGGTTTTCAGTATATCGTTTATCTTTGCCACCGCCAAAAAACAAATACCGTACATGTCCATTAAGATCAGAAAACAGGACGCCTTGAACTATCATACACAAGGACAGCCTGGGAAGATTGAAGTCGTACCCACAAAGGTACTCAGCTCGCAGCGGGACCTGGCGCTGGCTTACTCCCCCGGAGTAGCCGAGCCTTGCAAAGAGATTGCAGCAAATAAGGAAGATGTCTATAAATATACGTCAAAAGGAAACCTGGTAGCCGTTATCTCCAACGGAACCGCCGTACTCGGCCTGGGCGATATCGGCCCCGAGGCTTCAAAGCCCGTTATGGAAGGAAAAGGCGTATTGTTCAAGAAGTTTGCGGGTATCGACGTGTTCGACATCGAAATCGACGAGAAAGACCCGGACGCACTCATCAAGATCATCAAGTCTCTCGAACCAACCTTCGGCGGTGTTAACCTCGAAGACATCAAAGCTCCCGAGTGTTTCAAAATCGAAACCGAGCTTCGCGAGAAGATGAATATTCCAATCATGCATGACGACCAGCACGGCACCGCAATCATCTCGTGCGCCGCGTTGCTCAACGCATTAGAGATCGTTGGTAAAAAGATGGAAAGCATCAAGATCGTCGTTAACGGTGCCGGTGCTGCAGCTGTAAGCTGTACCAAACTCTACATCGCCCTTGGCGCCAAACCCGAGAACATCATCATGTGCGACAGCAAAGGTGTTCTGAATACCCGTCGTACCGGCCTCGATGCCATCAAGAGCCAGTTCGTAAACAACGTTCCATACGACACACTACAGGAAGCAATGAAAGGCGCCGACGTATTCGTAGGCCTTTCCGTAGCCGATGCCATTACACCAGAAGACCTGAACAACATGTCGTCTGACCCTATCGTATTCGCGCTATCCAACCCGAATCCTGAAATAGATTACAACCTCGCCCGCCAAACACGGCAGGACGCCATCCTCGCTACCGGTCGCTCCGATCATCCTAACCAGGTAAATAACGTACTCGGCTTCCCATACATCTTCCGTGGTGCACTCGACGTGCGCGCTACAGAAATCAACGAGGCCATGAAACTGGCGGCCGTATATGCCCTGGCTGAACTGGCCAAAGAACCCGTGCCCGACATGGTAGTAAAAGCATATGGCGCAGACCGTATTCAGTTCGGCCGTGAGTACCTTATTCCCAAGCCGCTCGATACCCGTCTGATCACAACCGTATCACCAGCGGTAGCCAAAGCCGCTATGGAATCAGGCATCGCCAAACATCCCATTACAGACTGGGCCGCATATCACAATGAACTGCAACAGCGCATCGGCATCGACCAGAAATTGATGTCGCGCATTATCGACCGCGCCAAGCAAAATCCTAAGCGTGTAGTATTCGCTGAAGCGAATCACCATAAAATTCTTAAAGCCGCTCAGATACTTAAAGACGAAGGCATTGCTCAACCTATCCTGTTAGGTAACAAAGCAGAGATCCTCCGCCTTATCGAAGAGCATCACCTCGATTTGCAAGATTGCCCGATCATCTATCCACGCGAAGAAAGCGAATCGGTACACAGATATGCTGAGTTATTCTATAAGAAACGTCAACGTAAGGGCCTTACACAACTCGACTCCGAGCGCCTCATGCGCGAGCGTAACTACTACGCAGCAATGATGGTAGAAGTAGGCGATGCCGACGCACTGGTTAGCGGTCTTACAAAAGACTATCCCAAGACCATTCTTCCTTCGCTTCAAATCATTGGTACAGCAGAAGGTGTAGATCGCGTCGCAGGTATGTATATCATTACCAACAAACGTGGCACATTCTTCTTTGCCGACACCACCGTAAACGTAGATCCAAATGCGGAAGAACTTGCAGGCATCATCGAGCTTACAGCACGTGGTGTAAAATTCTTCGACATCGAACCGCGTGTAGCCATGCTGTCGTACTCGAACTTCGGCTCGGCCAAAGGCGAGATTCCTGATAAAGCCCGCGAAGCCGTACGCATTGCAAAAGCCAAGAATCCAAACCTTGTTGTAGAAGGTGACATTCAGGCAAACGTAGCGCTGAACACAAGCATTCAGCAAGAAACCTTCCCCTTCAGCGCACTGGCCGAAGAAGCCGCTAACACGCTGATATTCCCGAACCTCGCGTCAGGCAATATCGCATACAAGTTGCTGATGGAGATTGGTGGTGCTGAAGCGGTGGGCCCCGTCCTGCTGGGCATGAAGAAACCAGTACACGTACTGCAACTTGGTAGCTCGATCCGTGAGATCGTAAACATAGCAGCCATCGCCGTAGTAGACGCACAACTTCACGAACAGAACGATCACCTGTAATCAAGACGTTCGTTGATTCATAACAAGAGGGCTTCCTTGACCGGAAGCCCTCTTGCTTACATAGCACCGCTGTAAAAAAGAAGGTGCCCCACGCAGGACACCCTCAAGCACAGAAACAGACAAAGCTATTTAATACGGTACCCGACACCGATGCCGAAGATCCACGGATCAATCTTTACATCGGCAGGAATACCCGCTAGAACAGGAGCAAGCTCAGGAGCCGATGACGGCGTAAGGTTCGATGCATCAACCGTTACATCACTAGATAGAAAGACCTTCTTGGCATCGACGTTTACAAACACACGATCGCTGATATCGAAGTCAAATCCAATTTGAGTAGCAAAGCCAACACTGTTTTTATAGTTAACATCGCGCACCACATCGCCTTCATCAACACCATAAAAAATAGTATAGTTAATACCGGCACCCGCATACGGCTTAAAGGCCGTGCCGGTAGGCAGGTGATACTGTACGGTCAGTGTAGGAGGCAAGAGCCAAACCTTACCCAAATCTACCGAGGCCTTCTCCGGCCCACCAATAGCCGATAGATTTGACCCGGTAGCCTTAACACTATGACGCGACGTTCCTAAAATAAGCTCAGCCGAAAAGTTCTTCGCAAAGTAATACGTTATATCTACCTCAGGAATGATCGCATTGCCTATACTGGCGTCACCGCCTATCACGCCAATAGTAGCACTCTCCGAAGGAACAATAGCAAGCCCACGCACCCGGATATTCCATTCATTTTTTTCCTGCGCCCAACCGTACAATACAGGCGTCAGCAACAGAATCACAGCAAAAAAGAAAAACTTGTTCATAATTTGATATCGTTAAATCACAGACCCAAAAGTATACTGCGATTCATCGCACGTCCCTAACAAAACGCATATCTAATAGATAATCTTTATCAGCTTCCCACAAGACCAGTCAATAGCATCTACCGAAAACCTGACATATATACATCTATAGCGCAATCACCGGCACAGAGAAGACATCTTCTTTGACATAACCCTATAAAACAAAAAAAAGGCTGCCTTATTTTAAACAAGACAACCTTTTTTACATTTACAGAAATATTATTCGTATACAGTTAATCCCGCGCCAAGCTTTTCAGGGCCGATCACATTATCCAGGCGGATAATCTTACCGTTCACAATTTCAAAGATGGTACACATCGCCAGCCTATCATCTAAGTAGTATACCAACGCCGGTTGATGGTTTAGTATGGCAAAGCGCGTGGTCATTTTTGTTTGATACTTATCAAACGCTACTTGCAGGTGCGCTGCCACATCGTGTACACCTTCGCAGAAGGTCCGGAGCACACGAAGGGTGCCTCCATCGGCATAGTACTGAATATCGTCTGCCAACAACGACTCCAGCGCATGTGTGTCGCGACTACGAACGGCGTGAACATACTTATCGAGAAGCTCCTGGTGCGTAACCGCTTTCGTAGCCGGCTTTGCTGCCTGCTGTGCCGGATCGATCTTACTCTTTGCCCGGCTCAAAAGCTTGCGCGAGTTCTCGACTGAATCGGATAACACCTCGGCAATCTCCTCATGCGAATACCCGAACCCCTCCTTCAGTATAAACACAGCCCGCTCTTTCGGGTTAAGTCGTTCCAGTATTACCAGCAGGGAATACGACACAATATCGCGAAGGTTAATATTGGTATCGGCCTCCTCTGTAGCTACCGGTTCCGGTAGCCACACATCATCCTCCCTAACCTGCTTATTACGCCGGTTACGGTGGGTGATAGCCTGATTGATAACACCCCGGATCAGGTAGTTCTTTTCATTCTCCACATGGCTGCGCGGTATAGCCACATAATTCGACAATACGTCTTGTATGGCATCGCGGGCGTCTTCGGCCGATCCGAGTACGGCGTACGCATAAGGGAATAGTATTTTCTGATAATCTTTCACGTATGGTTCGGGGTTAACACCTAAGGTCTAAATCGTCTGTACGGGCACCGGTTATCCGAACATCCCTACTTTATAGTCGCCAGGAATGGTACGGAATGTTTTATTGAGCCTGTTCCACGTATTGATCATGGCTATGGCTAAAGTAAGGTCGGCAATTTCGGTTACCGAGTAAAATTTGGCGACTTCGTTATATACATCATCGCTCACATCGCCACCCGGCAACAGTGTTATAGCTTCTGAAAACGCCAGTACTGCACGTTCTTTCTCGCTATAATACGGTGTTTCGCGCCAGGCGGGGAGTGAATATAAACGTTGGGGTGTTTCGCCCAGGTGGATTGCATCTTTATAGTGCATATCGAGGCAGTAGGCACAGCCGTTGATCTGTGATACGCGGGTATCGATCAGTGTTAGCAGTTTAGGATCAATACCCGACTTTTTGATATAAGCCCCAAGATTCATCAACCCAGCGAACATTCCCTTGGGAGCTTCGGCGAAAGAAATTCTTTGATTCATTGTTTTACGATTTTGTGTTAGTAATCATTTTCTGTTTCTAAGACTAACACCTTCGAAAAAACGTGACCAGATTCTTTAAAAAAATCTCAAAAAGACCTAAAAACCCAAAAATCCTGTTGTGATGGCATGGTTACCATTCCGAACGTCAGGTTCTATCGCACTCAAATACTGTGATCTACATCACTCCAAATTAGTGATTTGCCTCCTCGCACAGCAAGCCCCGTGGCGGCAATTTTGCACAGAAATAACAACGAGATGAAAAACAGGATAATCTTTTTATCGACTTTACTTCTACTAACCGTAGCAACAGCCTACAGCCAGGGTAAAAACCGAGCAACAAAAAACAATACAACCATGCAAAGCAAGAAAGTTCTTTTTGTAGTTACCTCCACAGACCAGGTAAAAAACACTGGCGCGAAAACCGGCTTATGGATTGAGGAATTTGCCACACCATATTACGCACTTACCGAAAAAGGTATAGCCGTAACGATCGCCACTCCCAACGGTGGCCGTGCACCAATTGATCCCAAAAGCACACTACCTGAGTTCTCAACACCTTCTGTAAAAAAATTCTTTAACGATACAGCAGCCCAGGAACAACTGGAGCATACGCAACGCCTTAACGATATCAAAGGGTCAGACTACGATGCCATATTCTATCCCGGTGGTCACGGTCCGATGTGGGACCTGCCAGAGAACACCATCTCGATCAACCTCATCGAATCGTTCTACAACCAGGGTAAGCCGGTAGCCCTTGTATGTCACGCACCCGCGGCTCTGAAGAACGTGAAAGACAAGAGCGGCGCTCCTCTTATAAAAGGCAAACAGGTAACAGGCTTTACCAACACCGAAGAAACCGCAGGCAACAGCATCGATGCCTGTCCCTTCCTGCTGGAAGACATGCTGAAAGAAAAGGGGGCTAACTTTGTTCGTGGAAATGACTGGCAGCCCTTCGCAGTAGCCGATGGCCTGCTGATTACCGGACAAAATCCCGCCTCTGCGGAGCCGGTTGCGGAGAAAATCATTGAAGCACTAGGCATTAAAAAATAGCGACATACAGTAAAGAAGAAGCCCGTTCCGATAATCAGAACGGGCTTCTTTTATTTCAGCCGATATACATTACTTGGCGTCAGGCACGATACGCTGCTCACGATTGGCAATTTCCCAGGCCGTGTAGAATACGCATTGCGCACGTTTCGTCAGCAGATCGAATTCAATTTTATCTACTTCATCGCTCGGTTTGTGGTAGTCCTCGTGGATACCATCGAAGTAAAAAATGATCGGAATGTTTTTCTTCGCAAAGTTCCAGTGGTCGGAACGGTAGTACAGGCGATCGGGGTGGTTCTGATCGTTGTAGGTATAATCGAAGACAAGGTTAGTATAAGTCTTGTTGGTTTTCTCGCTAAGATTATGAAGCTCTTGCGAGAGTTTATCAGCACCGATAACGTATACATACGGCGCGCTGTCTTTATGCTGAGGGTCACGACGGCCCACCATATCGATGTTCAGATCGACTACAGTATTAGCCAGCGGGAACACCGGGTGTTCTGAGTAGTATTCAGAACCTAGCAAACCCTTCTCCTCACCGGTTACGGTCATGAACAGGATGCTGCGGCGAGGACCTTTACCGTCCTTCTTGGCTTGCGCGAATACTTTCGCCAGCTGTATAACGGATACGGTACCCGAACCATCGTCGTCAGCGCCGTTGTTAATGCGGTCGCCCTCTCCGCTGTTGCTTTTGCCGATGTGGTCGTAGTGCGAGGTGATAACTACCAGCTCGTCTTTTTTATCTGTCCCTTCGAGGTAGCCCAGTACGTTGTCGCTCTTCAGCACTTTAACTTCCGTGGCAATTTTGTATTGCACCGTTGCCGGCTTCACTTTCTTGAGTGCGCCTTTGGCAACGTCTTCGTTGGCGGCCTTGGTCAGTTTATCGAGGGTGGTAGCGAAGATCTTTTCCGCTGTTGCGGGAGCAACGAAGAACAGGCCTCCGTTTTGCGGTTGAGCTTCAGGCTTGGTAAGCGACAGGCGGCCACCCGAAACGTAGCTTTTGAACTGGCCGGCAAACTCTTTAAAGCCTGCGGCGTTGGCCGAATTAACAATGAGAAGCCCGCGCACCTTACGCTCGCGCGAGAGGGTGATTACCGGGCGGTAGTTCTCTTCGCTGCCAAGCACAACGAGAACGAACTTTCCTTCGGCTGCGATCTGGTCGAAGTCTTCTTTACGGCCTTTACCTCCGAATACAACAGGGGCAGTAATCTCACCACCGCTATCAGTCATGCCGGTGTAAATAAAGTCGTCGTAGTGTACAAAGGTATTCTTACCTGCTTTCAGGAAAACTTCGCCGAGGAGGCTGGTGTAAAGCTCGACGGGTTGATAATAACTGCCGTTTACGGGACCTGCAAGACCGAAGTCTTCAAAATTCGCACGCACAAAAGCGGCTGCTACTTTTTGTCCCCGCTTGCCTGTTTCGCGTCCTTCAAATGCGTCAGACGCCAGAATCGACAAATTCTCCTTCAGGTCGGAAGGCGTGATCATACTGCCATACTTTTGGGCAACTGGGTCTTGTGCCTGCAGGCTCACGGAGCCTACCAGTAACGCAACCGGTAACCATCTTTTTAAGTTCATGTTTAAGTGTGTTGTTAGAAGCCCTCAATATCCGGAGGATTTCCCGGATTTACAGAACGCGTAAAGGCCAACGCGCATATTTTTATAATAGCGGAAAAAAATGGTTTCTCCACACCATCGAACCGTTACCCTTTAAGCCTACTCAAACACTCCTTGCACCAACATTTTATCCCGGGGTTTCCACGCTTTACTTTAGACTATGTATTACCTTTGTGGCCGATTACACGCACACCCCCCGGAAACACGTAAATAATTGAAAATCAAGTTCTACAATGAAAATAGATTCCCAGTACACGGAAAAGTTTGAACGCCGCCACATCGGCCCTGACGCACAACAGGTTCAGGAGATGCTAAAGGTTATTAAAGCTGCTTCCATCGACGAGCTTATCGCACAAACTATCCCCGCAGGTATCCGTCTTAAAAAGCCGCTCGACCTGCCCGCTGCAAAATCTGAATACCAGTTTCTCCGGGAGTTCAAAGCACTGGCCTCGAAAAACAAAGTATTCCGTTCCTTTATCGGTACTGGCTATTACAATACCATTACCCCCGGTGTTATTCTCCGGAACATCCTTGAAAACCCGGGATGGTATACCGCCTACACCCCCTACCAGGCTGAAATAGCTCAGGGTCGTCTGGAAGCACTTATCAACTATCAGACATTAATTATTGACCTCACCGGCATGCAGATCGCCAACGCGTCGCTGCTGGACGAAGGTACCGCCGCTGCCGAAGCCATGCACCTCATGTATGCTTCCAAAAAGGCATCCCGCAAAACAGCCAACAAACTCTTTGTAGACCAGAACACATTCCCACAAACTATCGACGTGCTGAAAACCCGCTCCACTCCGATTGGTGTGGAACTGGTAATTGGCGACATCGCTACCTTTGACGCGAACGATACAAGCTTCTTCGCGGCGTTCATCCAGAACCCAGACGCTAACGGAGCCGTGAAAGATCACACGACATTCATCGAAGCCTGCCACGCGAAAGACGTTTTCGTTATCGTAGCGTCTGACCTGATGAGCCTCGTACTGATGAAGTCTCCTGGCGAAATGGGAGCCGACGTAGTCGTAGGATCATCACAACGTTTTGGTGTGCCCATGGGCTTCGGCGGTCCTCACGCTGCATTCTTTGCTACCAAAGACGACTTTAAACGCCAGATGCCAGGCCGTATCATCGGTGCGTCAATCGACGCTTCTGGTAACAACGGTTATCGCATGGCCCTCCAGACGCGCGAACAACACATTCGCCGTGAGAAAGCCACATCAAACATCTGTACTGCGCAGGTATTGCTTTCAGTTATGGCCGGCATGTACGCCGTATACCGTGGGCCGGACGGCTTGAAAAAAATAGCCGGTCGTATCCACGCCATCGCAAAAACAATCGACCAGGGACTTCGCTCACTCGGTGTTAAACAAGTTAACGAACACTACTTCGATACATTGAAAGTAGCTGTAACCGATAAGGCCGCCGTAAAACGTGAAGCCGAAAAACGCGAAGTGAACTTCCGATATTTCGCAGACAACCACGTAGGACTTTCACTGGACGAAACATCATCGCCTGCCGATGTAAACCTCATCCTCGAAATCTTTGCCGCCGCTGAAAACAAAAAAGCTATTGACGTATCGGCTAACGGACAGGAAGTAAGCTGGCCTGCCGGACTTATCCGCAAGTCCGCATTCCTTACGCACCCCGTATTCAACACGCACCATTCTGAACACGAAATGCTGCGTTACATCAAGCGCCTGGAGAACAAAGACCTTTCCATGGTTCACTCTATGATATCGCTTGGTTCATGCACCATGAAACTCAACGCCACTACCGAAATGATTCCGGTGACATGGCCTGAATTTGGCAACATTCACCCGTTCGCACCAGCCGAGCAGGCTCAGGGTTACGCTGAACTTACAACCAACCTCGAAAACTGGCTTAAGGAAATCACCGGTTTCACCGGTGTATCGCTTCAACCCAACAGTGGTGCGCAAGGCGAGTATGCCGGCCTTATGGTAATTCGTGCATACCACGAAGACCGCGGCGAAGCACACCGTACCATCGCCCTTATTCCAGCATCCGCCCACGGCACCAACCCTGCAAGCGCCGTAATGGCCGGTATGGACGTTGTCGTTGTAAAGTCTGACGAAGAAGGCCGCATCGACGTAGCGGACCTCAAGGCGAAAGCCGTTCAGTACAAAGACAAGCTGTCGTGCCTCATGGCTACATACCCGTCAACACACGGTGTGTTCGAAGAATCCATCACAGAAATCTGCGAAACCATCCACGCTAACGGTGGTCTTGTATACATGGACGGTGCGAACATGAACGCTCAGGTTGGCCTTACATCGCCTGCCAATATTGGCGCCGACGTATGCCACTTGAATCTGCACAAAACATTCTGTATACCTCACGGTGGTGGCGGCCCTGGCATGGGACCTATCTGCTGCAACGATAAGCTGAAGCCTTACCTGCCTGGCCACGCTGTAGTAAAGACCGGAGGCGACAAAGCCATCAGCGCCGTGTCTGCTGCTCCCTGGGGAAGCGCCAGCATCCTTACCATTTCGTACGCCTACATCGCAATGATGGGTGGCGAAGGACTGACGAATGCTACACGCTATGCCATTCTGAACGCCAACTACATGAAAGACCGCCTGGCACAACACTTCCGTATTCTGTACACCGGAACCAACGGCCGTTGCGCACACGAAATGATTGTAGACTGTCGCGAATTCAAGAAAGTTGGTATTGAAGTAGAAGACATTGCCAAACGTCTTATGGACTATGGCTTCCACGCTCCTACCGTATCATTTCCAGTAGCCGGCACACTGATGATCGAGCCTACCGAAAGCGAGCCGAAAGAAGAGCTTGATCGTTTTATCGATGCCCTTGTAGAAATCCGTAACGAAATTCGCGAAATCGAAGAAGGCAAAGCCGACAAGGAAAACAACGTACTGAAACACGCCCCGCACACCGCCGCAGTAATCACTGCCGATGAATGGACTCGTCCGTACACCCGTACCAAAGCGGCATATCCGCTGCCGTATGTACGCGAAGCCAAATTCTGGCCTTCGGTTAGCCGTGTAGACAATGCTTACGGCGACCGTAACCTCGTTTGCAGCTGTTTACCGATAGAAGAGTACGCGAAAGAAACCGTAGCCTAATAACGGCATACGCCTAAATAGAAAACGGACCCGATACTCTCGGGTCCGTTTCTTTTTATCGGCATTTGTGTTACTAGCGCCCTACGTATACGCGGGTAGCATAAGACTTCCCACTGATCAACAACCGCAATACATACACGCCGGTCTCTGTTCCGGCATCTACCCGATAGGTCTGGTTCAACACATCGGTCAGCTCCTCTTGTGCTACACTTCGCCCCATCATATCTACAAGCTCGTATGCCACCGACTGGCGGCTGTCCAGATTGAATGTAATGTAGAAATCACGGGGACTGCTCGGGTCGGTACCGTATACAGCAAAAGGCTGCTCTGCCAAAATCGGCGTTGGATTATCCGATACAAAGAACTCGATATTATCCAGGTAGATATTGTTATTATATCCGTTGGCAAACACAAAGGCAATACGCACAGACTCTTTACCGGCAAACTCAGTAAGGTTCAGGTATACCCGCTCCCAGTCCGATGCTTTCGCGGGTAGCCAGGACTGGCTCTGACTAAGTACCGACAGACTGTCGCCTCTTTTATCAAACAGAATCTCGCTATACGTCACCCCACAATCAGAAGAACCGAGTACACGAAGATAATCCTTACCAATAGAACGATCTACACCCGAAGTATTGTACCGATACGATAGATCAAAGAACATACTTGCCGTTGTTGCCCCCGTAAAGTCCAGCGACGGACTGACCAACCACGACTCGTCACCTTGCTCCGTGTTGGCATAAGCGTTGAAGTACATGGATTGATTATAGTTAGTGCCCACAGCCAGCCATTTCATACCCCCCTGAGGGTTTACAACAGACCATTCAGCAGTATAGTCGCCATCGAAGTTTTCACGCAGCGGAATACTGGCCGTGGCAGTATTTACCAATACAGTATGCGTTGCATTATTGTCCGAAGCATCGATATCTCCAAGCTCATTAGGCTCTGCCAGCACAAAAGAAAAAGTATTGCTCCCCTCCACCAGCGTTTGCTGTGGTAACGTTATTGACCTTGACTCACCCGGTGCAAGGGTTTCGTTAACAAGCCTTGAGATTACAGCTCCGCTATTCAGCGAATAGTTAATACGAAACGAATGGATCACTACAGACCCCGAGTTCTTCACACGCAACACCGGTTCCGCATCGGTTGTACACTGTACAGGAGCAGGACTCTCTACCGCGACCAGCGTTATATTCTCGGACAATGATTTTACTACGGCAACATTATCCAGATACAAATTGTTTCCCCAGTCGTTTACAGTAACAAAAGCGAGTTGCAGATTCGATTGACCGGCAAAGGCACTCAGGTCTACCACTTCGCGTCGCCAGTCGCCGACACCAGAAGGAACAAACGACGATGTGATGGTTGCTGTTGTAGCCAGCGTACTCCCGTGTTTATAATACACCTGGGTTCCTTGCGAAAGGTCCGTGGCACATTCAGAAACTACATATACCTGTAGTTTATCGTCGCTGTCTTTGTACGTTGTGTAGGCCACGTCGAACATCAGGTAAGGTGAGCTTGTTTCAGCCAGACTGAATACAGGACTGGTTATAATATCGGTAGCACCTAGGGTATTATCGTAGTCATAGAAATTAACATACACAGCGGTGTTCGAGCTCACGTCACGGGGTGCGGTAGCCAGCGACCAGGTTGTTGCGTCATCCGCATTTTTAACCGGCCACGAGGCAGGCAACGTTGTAAACGTTTCGGTATAGGGAACAGCAACATCGTACGGCACAAAGGTCGTTATGCGCGATGTATTATCATCTGCTTTACTATCGGTTGTGCCGTTTGTACTTGTAATGTTGAACACCAGGGCATGGCTGCCAGAGCTAAGCGTGCGCGAGGAGAGCGTAACCGAAGCCGTCGCAGCCGGGGCCAGTGCCGGAGCAAACATTATAGTCTTGGTTTCGACAGTGGCTCCATCCATAGTAAGCTGAATCGCTACGGATGACACATCATTAGTGCCTGCGTTCTTAACCGTGAGTGTAGGAAGAAACGCGGCGCGGCATTGATTGGCCGCTGGCGACTGAATGGATACGATACCCGTGTTATTGGGCTTCGGCGCTGGGTCGGACAATCCTACTGATGTCAGTAAACTCACTCTGCGTGGACTATTCTCAAGAACTGTAATCATACGATCTACCTGCCCTTGCGTAAAGAGGTTCATGCACGCATCGTTGGTGTAGTCCATGTAGTTTTGAAACATCGTATGCACACTGCACGACGTCTGCGGATGCGAAGGACAACCCGAGCTTTCCTTTCCCTGATCCGGCGTATCGCTTACATAATCGCCTGAACCACCACAGGCACCGTTGTCATCACCCCAAATGTGTCGCAGACCCAAAAAGTGCCCTACCTCGTGCGTGGCGGTGCGGCCTTTATTATATGCGCTGCTCAACGAAAACGAGCCATCATCGCGACTTCCAAAAGCCAGGTAATCAATCACCACACCATCGGTAAGCCGGTTGTTATCTTCATCCTCCAGACCGGCAAGCCCCGACGAAACCGGAAACTGCGCATATCCCAGTAATGTCGACGATAAATCGGTCACCCAAATATTCAGGTAGTCCTCAGCAGGCCAATAACTCAATGACTTCAGCGTACTGTTATCGCTCATAGACCACTGGTTCTTCGAGCCCTTCACACGTACAACACCCGTAGTAGCCGCCCCGTTAGGATCTTGTTTAGCCAGTATAAATTCGAGCTTGAAGCCAGCTGCTACCGAAAGGAATTCTGTAGGAGTATTTCCGGCATCGGCATTTAAACGTGCATAGTCGTTATTCAAAACGTTGATTTGTGATGCAATCTGGCCATCCGAAATATTTACACCGGTACCTAATGCCTCGCCTTTATGAATAACGTGTACCACCACCGGAACCTGATAAACCAAAGACTCCGTGCGCCCGGCTTTGCGCTGTGCTACTTTGCCATTAAGCCATTCCTCAAAATGCGTATTACTCTCTAGTTGCTTCTTTTTACTACGGAGTTGCTCCGTGTATTCCACAACGCCGCAACGATCTTGCGCGACAGCGCCAACCGCTACCGCCAGTACGGAAACCAGAAAGAAACCTCTCAGACCGGCATTGTACGTCTTACTTCCCAACTGCATAAAGCACTATTTTAACAGCAATTTCACAGAATTATCAGAGGCCACGAACTAATTGCGATTACCTCCCCGAATCAGTAGATCAAATATAAAATTTTACGTACCCAAACCGTTGACCACAACGCAGCTAAAATCCTGAAAAACGTACAGCCAACAGGAAAGGATTTCAGACCGTGTAAAATAAAGAAGGTCTGCAAGCAGACCTTCTTACGGCTATGATAAACCACCGGACCGGAGCCTCCTGGCCCGTATTAATTATCTACAACCGTAACGTTATGATAAAAGGGCGACTTATAAAATGCGCTACTGCCCACCTCTACAGCCGTGTTCGGATCGTTGAACCGGCGCCCATCGGTCAGTACCAGTTCTTCCAGAAACTGAAAAACATCGCCTTTTGCTACATCGGATGCCGTAATGCCAAGTACCTCCAACGCTTCAGCAGCCGTAATACGGATAGTTGCCGACGGTAAGCCCGTGGTTTTATCGGGCGAGAAAGCCGACGCAGGGATACTCTTCACAGCCGTTACAACCGTTTCTGTTGTACCATTGACAGTTGTGTTATCAAGCAGTTTTACACTAAAATTAAACGACTGTAATAGCCCGCCATGTTGCTCGTCCCAGGCGCGTACTGTAAGTTCAAAATAGGCAGCATCCATGTGCTTTACATCGAAACTGGATGAGGCTACCGAAAGCACCGTAACGTATGCCCCTGCCGTGGAATCTTTCAGTCCAATCGTATCTTCAGCGTCGGTGCATGAAAGCAAAAGCAACGCCCCCCAAACACCGGAGTATAATGACTTTAAATAGTTCATATCAATATGGTATTATCAGTTAATGAAATCAGTAGGGTTGGTATCCCAAAAGACCTGAACCGAAGGCGAATCTTTCTGCTTCGCATTGGAATTCCGTGTAATGTAATTTGCAGGATAGATAAACGATCTATAGTACTTGCCCGGATTAGCCTGCAACGCCGGCTGAAACCCTCTCGGCATGCCTGTACGCCGATACGTATTGTACGACTCTATGCCATTACCGAACAATGCGATATAATATTCCTTCAATACTACATTCAATTTATCCTGAGTAGAAGCCGCGGCATCATAGCTCGTCAGTACAGCTGTCACATAGTCCTCTACCGTTGTACCGGTATGACCGGCATAGGCCGGATCGACTGCAGCAAAACCAATAACCTTATTGCAAGACTCACGAACCGCCGCCGCCAGAAGCGTACGGGCATCGATACCGGCTACATTTAACGTAAGGTTTGCCTCCGCCAACATAAACTTAACGAACGACGACGTCATGATCGGTTCTATCCCCGCTCCCTTTCCGCCGGCATCCTGTGTAACGGCTGCGGCCTTTCCATCGTCATACTTTCCACCAGCAGGGTACACGCCCCATATCGTACGCATCTTGGTATCGGGCGGAATACCGTCATCATCCAGGTGATCTCTTCCCCAGTAACCATCTCCCAACGTACAATACGGAACGTTGTTAGGATAATGAGTAGGTCGTGACGCGCCGGCACATGGAAGATCAATAGGATTGGTAGATATCTTCAACGTTTGACGATAAAAGTAATAAGTCATCCGCGGATCGATCACGGGCTTATCGCTATACAATACGCCCATAAAATAATTGGACATATACTTACTGCCGCCATTTACATAGTTACTACCAAAGTCCGGGTGACGACTATCGGGGCTCGAGTTACTGGTACCGTATTGAAATTGAAAGTCTTCGGCAGTAGTCGCAATAAGCGCACTAAGATCACCACCGCCACCCAGAAGGGCTTCAATCTGACTCTTGGAGTTATTCACCAGTCGCGATTGCACATAAGCCTTCAACTTAATGGAGTTTGCCAGTTTAATCCAACGCGCGGCATCACTACCATAATACAGGTCTGTACTGGGTTTAGCCAACGACGCTTTGCCGAAGTCGGCAATTCCCGCGTCGGCCAGGCTCAGGGCAGCGGCATAAATATCGGCGCCACCGTCTACTTCGGGATTGAAGTTGGTTTCATCAAGCGCTTGCGAATAGGGAACCTCTCCAAAGTAATCTACCATCGTTATCAACACGTAGGCTTCCATAATGCGGGCCATGCCGGCATGGTAGAACAGACTCGATTCTTCTGCCATAGGAACCAACGCTTTTACATCGGCCAGGAAAGTCGAATAAGCCTCACCCCAGATTCCATCGAAGCTCGATGGCGAGTATGCACTTTCATAGGTCGATCCGCCCATGTTAGCCATACGTGTATTATCCATACCGAATGCCGATGCTGTATGAAAGAAGCTCTTAAACGATAACTGAACGTTATTAAACAAATAGTTCACATCGGCAGCATCTTCCGACAGCCCGTTCGGGTTGTCTAACAGGTCCAACTCGCACGACGTACCGAGCAGGAGCACAAACAGTACTATATAAATTTTAGTGTTTTTCATCTTTACAAGGATTTACCGTTGAACATTAGAACGTAGCCCGGACGCTTACACCATACCGCCGTGAGCTCGGCCCTGTAATCATATCCAGACCCTGCGCATTGCCCACACCGGTACCTACCTGGTCGGTATCGAAGTTTACATGTTCCGGAAAATGAATAGCCTTCCACCACAGGTTCTGTCCCAGCAACTGCAATGACACAGCGCGGAACGGGGTCTTACCAAGCACAGAAGCCGGCAACGAATAGGACAGTGAAACCTCGCGTAGCCGGACAGTAGTACCGTCGTAGATATATCCTTCCGCTGCACCGAAGTAGTTATTGAAGTATGCGTTATTAACGGTTGTCTGAATATCGTTCTTCGTACCATCGTCTTTCACGCCATCCAGAACCGTTGTCTTGCTCCGATCAAAATCGGTATCCTTCGTAATACCGCGTGCCAGCATGGTATTAGCTGTAGCCGAATAGATATCACCTCCATGGCGATAGTCCCATTGCATAGCCAACACCAGTCCTTTATACGAGAAGTTATTGATCAATGTCACCGTATAATCCGGATTGGGATTACCAATGATCTTGATCTCGTCAGAGCTCAGGTAATCTCCGGCATCGGTAACCACCTTATTACCATTTGCATCGCGCTGCCAGTAGCTACCCTGGATCACGTTATACGGCTTCCCTTCAATAGCATAATTACCATACGAATTAGAAAAACCGCCGATCTGAATCTGCTCGATACTTGCCGAGAGACGGGTAACCTTACTCTCGTATTTGTAATAATTCACAATCATGTTCCACTTAAAATCATCGATTATCAATGGCGCAGCATTTAATGACAACTCGATACCGCGGTTCTGAATTTCACCGATGTTAACCGATGTAGAGGTGTAGCCCGTGGAAGGGTCAAGCGGAGCATTAGTGATGAGGTCTTTTGTTTCGCGCGAGAACAAAGTAAGGTCAAGCCCCAGACGATCTCCCAGGACGCGGGTTTCTATACCGGCCTCATATTCCGATTGCAACTCAGGCTTCAGATTAGGATTACCCAACGTATTACCGATGCTGTTCGTTGGAATCACAGTACCACTACCCGTCAGAAACGACCGTGCATTAGACGACAACACATTTCGGGTAGAATATGGATCCGGCGATTTGGCCGATGTTCCATAGCCTAACCGAACCTTCAGATAATTGAAGTTGGCTGTCTCAAGCGATGTAAACGCTGTTGTCGGTATAAACGAAACACTGGCACTGGGATAGAAGATAGAATGATTTTCTTTTTCGAGCGTTGAGTACCAATCGTTACGACCTGCCAGGTTAAGATAGAGATACCGGTTATAATCCAACGTGGCCTGGCCGTAAAGCCCCATCGTGTTTTTTTGCTCTTCGCGTTGAATATTACCGTTACTGAATCCATTTGTCGAGGCATGCGTGGTAAAGTTAGAATGCCGCATAAACCCAAACACCAGCTGGTTGGTACTCTCCAGGCCATCTTGGCGATACTCTTCCGTTTTAGCGTTGGCACCGGCTACCAGCGTAAGCCCCAACTTATCGGTAACATCTTTTGAATAGTTTACAATCACATCATGGTTCCAGATGGTGCTCGTAATATCCGTAGTGCGGTATACACCGTTGGGCACCTCTACACTGCCTTTATTTACTTCATACGTCTGTGTTTCAGAATAGGTATCCAACCCGAGGCGATACATTACACTGAGGTTATCCAGGAAATTGTATGTCATGCTGGTTTTCCCAAAAAATCGGCGCGAGTTGTCAGACGTGCGCGCATACTTTGCTGTCCAACGCGGGTTCTGAATATCGTTACCTGCTCTATAGTAAACACTGGCGTGCGTAAGCGGATCCTCGAAAGGAAGGCCCATCAAATCGATACTCTGCGGTGTATAAAACAAGTCGCCAAACACCGAAGGGCCTGCACCTGTAGTACCGCTTCCATAACTGGCTGCAATTGGAGGCGACTCCTGTTCGGTCTGAGCATAATTAAACGTTGTATTCATCGAAAGCTTTTTGGTCAGATTAGAGTTTATCCCTAAACCACCATTCAGCTTACGAAGATTATTGTTGGGCGTAAACCCTTCTTCGTTCACATAACTGAAGTTGGCATTATAACTTAAGTTCTCACGGCTCGCGCCCAGGTTGAGCGATGTTGTGGAGATAACGCCGGTACGAAAGAAATCTTTCACAGAATTATAAGGCTTATAAGCCACCTTCTTACCCGCAAACTCCGGGAACGAAGCTTTCGATGCATACGGGTGGGCTACCGAATCGAGCGACGCAAAGCTCGGACCCCAGTTACCGAAATTCAATCCGTACTGATTCTGGTTACCAATACCATAGTTCTGGCTATAGTCCGGCAAAGAGGCAATCTTGTTTACAAAGACAGACTGGAATACCGATACTTCGAAGTCTTTTTTCTTCTGACCAGCCGCACCGTTCTTCGTGGTAATCAAAATCACACCGTTGCGCCCCTGCTCTCCATAGAGCACAGTAGCGCTAAGACCCTTCAACACCTGAAGGTTTTCTATGTTATTGGGATCCAGATCCAGAAAACGACTTGAAGTACTTTGGTTACCATCAGAAAAGTTGTTCTGTGTATTGGTGTTCGTATTGAACGGCACACCATCAACAACAAAGAGCGGCTGCGTAGATCCGGAGATGGAGGTATAGCCCCGGATATTAATTTTGGTTCCACTACCTGAAACACCACCACTCGACGCAATGCTCACACCAGGAACCTGACCGGTAAGTAAACGTGCCACGTCGGACTGTGGTCGTTGCGTGAGGTTCTCGCCAGACACCGTAGATACTGAATAGCCCAGGGCCCGCTTCTCGGTTTGAATACCCTGCGCTGTGATAACCACTTCGGTCAGCTGACTTACATTCTGTTTAAGGGCAACGTCAATCACCGACCGGCCGCCGGCTTCTACTTCCTGTGTTTCCAGACCGATAAACGTGAACACAAGAACCGGATTACTTTCTAAGACTGTAAGTGTATAACGTCCGCTAACGTCTGCGCTTACACCGTTGGTAGTGCCTTTCACTAACACATTAACCCCCGGCAGCACACTGCCATCTTCTGCCGAGGTAATCGTTCCTGAAATCGTTCGGCTCTGTGCTTTGCTCAGTATAGGCAAAGCGATAACCGCTACGTAAAGTAGATACTTCTTCATTGGTTTAGGTTTAGGTTTACTAAGACAAGGTAATCAAAGACAGCCTCTGGAAAAACAAGATCACGACCTACAGCCTGAAGATAAAGACCTCACTCGTTTTCGATGAACACAAAACGAAACACATCATCGGAATATATTATACAACACGCGGGATATATACTACAACCTTTACCTATGCACACGATTTAAAACACAAAGAGACCACACACGGCGGCCTCTGATATTTTTTTTGAAAAAATTATAAAATCAATCTATACAATTCATAACAGCTACATACTTCAACGTTTGCAATAAACAGCGACTACTTCAATCCGCACCAACCGAAATTAACTTCTCATGGAGAGCCTTCTTCACAGCTTCCGACTTGGAGTTAACGTTGAGCTTTTTATAGATATTTCGAATATGCGTCTTCGACGTCTCTAATGAAATATTCAACTGCCCCGAGATCTCTGAGTAAGTTTTGCCAAGTGTCATCAACTTTAACACCTCCGTCTCACGGTCAGATAAAGGCGAGAACGGATTCAGTTTAAAAAAATCCATCACCTTACGGGCAATTTGTGGCGACAGCACTCCCCCACCCTGAAGAACATGATCCAGGCTTTGCAGAAAATCAGATAACGGCGTGCTCTTCAAAATATAACCACTAACACCAATGCTGAGAACTTCGTTAATTACAGCAGCATTGTCTATTGGTGTAAAGACAATAACCTCGGCAAACGGATACTTGTCTTTAATCATACGCAGCGCTTCCAATCCATCCATATCCGAAAACATCAAATCCATCACAACGATATCCGGACAATCGCGGGTTACGTTTTTAACAGCCTCTCTACAAACCTTGTAGGCATTTACCAGTAGGTAGTGGACATTGCTCTCAATAGCAAAGCCAACACCGTTTCGCAGCCGGTCATCCTCCTCGATCAGCACAAAGCGTTTTTTAAGTTTGCCGATTATCATAGACGTATGGATTTGGTTACCCTTAAAGCTACCCTACCGTAAACGGTATGAGAAACGAAAGAGACCAAACCCCGATAATCCACTACTAAATCACCCCAGACCGCAACAACACATATCGCCCAGCAGACGTTACGGCACACCATTTGTAACACTACCGACAAGCAATCGACTAAAAAACATACCTTTGCCTGATGAAATCATTCCTTTTTGCGGCGGCTTTCGCCTTACTGCTCACTCCCGCAGTAACCGTGGCACAAACAAAAACCTCTACCTATAAAGGCATTCCCTCTATGGTATGGCCCAAGCTATATGACATAAAATTCCTGAAAACCAAAGACGCTGCCGGAGAGGAGTATGACAAGCCGGTATTTAGCGCCGCAACAAAAGCTATCGACAAAAAAAATATAAGCCTTCCCGGGTATATCATCCCCTTTGAAAACGGTATGAAGAGCAGCCACTTCATGCTATCGTCGCTTCCGGTTAACGCCTGCTTCTTCTGCGGTGTGGGCGGCCCTGAAACCGTTATTGAAGTCTTCACCAAAACACCGGTAACTTACACCGAGAAACCTGTGGAGTTTAGAGGCATTCTGACCCTGAATGACAAAGACCCTGACAAAATGATCTACATATTGGAAGGAGCTGAATTTCTGGGCGAAGCCGAGTTCTAAGGTTACAAGTGTTCATATAAAGCAAGAGAGGCGCGATTGTTAGTATCGCGCCTCTCTTATTTTTAATCAGTACATGAATTACTTCAGCCCGTAAGTATCGATCAGATAAACCAGTGCCGCCATTGATGCTGCACCGAGCTCAAGCTCACGTTTATTCACTTTATCGAACGTATCGGCTATTGTATGATGGTAATCAAAGTAGCGCTGTGAGTCGGGAAGGAAACCGATAAGCGGAACACCCTGCGGAGCAAGCGGTCCAATGTCTGCACCTCCGCCCTCCTGGCTAAAATCAGAAAGGCCATAAGGTTCGAGCAATGGCTTCCAGCTCTTAATGCGGCTACGCGAAACGTCGTCTGCACTGATTGAAAAACCACGCGGAGTAAATCCACCACGATCAGACTCAATAGCCGCGATATGCTTTTCCTTTTTCAACTCCGCCTGCCGCGCATATTCTATACCACCACGCAAGCCGTTCTCTTCATTCATATACATTACCGCCCGTATGGTGCGCTTCGGCTTATAGCCTAATACCTTAAACAAACGCAAAACTTCCATAGCCTGCACACAACCCGCGCCATCGTCGTGCGCGCCCTGTGCCAGGTCCCACGAATCGAGGTGACCGCTCACAACAATAATCTCGTCCGGAAACTGTGATCCTTTGATCTCGCCGATAACATTAAACGACGGAGCATCGGGCAATGTCTCACAATGTGTTTCGAAGTATACCCGAAGGTCGCGCTCATCTTTCAACACGCGGCTTAACAGTTCGGCATGTCTGGTACTGATGGCCACCGCAGGAATCTGCGCCACATTAGGAGCATACCGTACGCCGCCGGTATGCGGATACTCTTCATCTTTAGACGAACCCATCGAGCGAACAATGGCACCAATAGCACCGTACTTCGCAGCTTCCGACGGACCAGAACCACGCTGATCAACGGCCCGGGCATACGCGCTAAACGTGCTGATTTGTGTGGCGTCCATCGGGCGATTAAAGAATACAATCTTTCCCTTTACGTTCTTTTCACCCAGCTGGCGTAGCTCGTCAAAGTTCTTTACCTCCACTATATTACCACTAACACCTGCGGGGCCTGTTCCGATAGAGCCGCCCAAAGCACAGATATTGAGAGCTTGTGTACCGAGCTTGCGCGAGTTAACAATACGAGCTTCTTCCTTTTGGCCACGTACCCAGTGCGGCACCATAACCGGCTGCAGCTTTACCGAGTCGGCAAAGTTGCTCATCTCATGACGGGTCCATTCCACCGCCGCCGCAGCACCGGGCGAACCACTCAAACGGGCTCCGATTTTAGTAGCCAGGTATTCCAACATGGAGTACGAACGCCCATCGTTTAATGCTTTATCATAGATCTGGCGGATAGCCGATTCGTCCTGCGACTGAGCGTACAAGCTAACAGGGACAACAAGACAGAGTAAAAGAATAAGTATATTTTTTTTCATAGCAACTTTTGTATTCAAATGTCAGTTCGGCACAAGGCGGGCTTCTTTTAAAATATAGATATGGTGGTTCGGATCGCGGTCGTTCAGCATCAGTGTTCCTTCCATCATGATACTGCGTGTAGAAAACTTCACCTTTTCTTTCGTTTCCACTTCCATAGCGGTTTCCGGTCCGGCCGCTCCGCAGAAATAGCAGAGATTAAACGGCAATGACGACAGCATGAACTTTCCGGAACCTCCCACTTCTTCCAACGGTATAACATAGCCTTTTAATGTAATACGTTTACCCTGAAAGGTTTTCAGGTAGGTGCTGAATACCGGTACCTCTACCGTATAGCCATTCTTGTCCTGCTTATTCTCAAAGTGCACCTGCGCCAGGGTATTCCAGAAATTACCCGTTTGCGCCGCACACAGTACCGGGATACTCATGAAAATATACAACAACGCGATCTTCATAACACTCAAAAATAACGTTACGCCGTCCCCATTTCCAAGCAGCATCGCAAAAGGAATCTTCACGGAACGAATAAGTTCTTACAAACGTTTGAAATAAATGGGCGAATAAAAGAAATTTGCCACCTCATTTAATACTCAGCACCATGGGCTTTCTTTTTGACTCGTTCGAAAATTGGAAAAAGTACTGCGAGCAGAACGCTATGTCGCTCCACGAAGTAGTGCTTGAGTACGAGCGCGAGCAAAAAGGCCGCAGTCATGAAGAAACCTGGAACGGACTCGATGCCGCCTGGCAGGTTATGAAAGACGCCGTGCGCACCGGTCTGGAAGAAGATATGACTTCACGTTCGGGCATGATCGCTAACGGCGCCAAGAAAGTATACCGATACCCCAAAGCTGTACTCTCGCGCGAGTTCCAACAACTTATATCGCGGGCACTTGCTGCCAAAGAAGTTAACTCGTGCATGGGCCGTATCGTAGCGGCACCTACGGCGGGTGCAAGCGGCATTATGCCCGGTGTACTCTACACCGTTCAGGAAATTCATGGCATCGATGATAAGACGATACTCGAAGCCATGCTGATTGCGGCGGGTATTGCACTCATCATGGAACAAAAAGCATCTATTGCCGGTGCTGTAGGAGGTTGCCAGGCCGAAACCGGCACCGCCGCCGCCATGGGCGCAGGCTCTATAGTATACTGCCTGGAAGGAAACATCGATCAGATTTTCAACGGTGTAGCCATTACCGTGCAGTGTATGCTCGGACTTGTATGCGACCCCGTGGCCGGACTTGTGGAAGTACCCTGCGTAGTACGCAACGCCAGCGCTGCTGCTATTGCCAACAGCTCCGCACAAATTGCACTGGCCGATGTGAGCAGTGTTATTCCGGTAGACGAAGTAATCGATGCTATGGGCGAAATTGGCGCCAGCATGGAAACACGGTATAAAGAAACGGCCCTCGGCGGACTTGCCGCAACACCTACCGGGCAGAAAATAGCCAGACGCGTACTGATTCACGATATCGAAGTATTACCCGATCACGAAAATCCATAACAGCAAACCGTTAACGCATGATCTCCGGGATAATCTCGTTCCCAAAAAAGTAGACAACGCTGCTGAGAACAACGGACCACACCACGGCGCTCACAAACATATAGAGTATAATTTTTTCCTTGGGACTTCCCGAACTCAGGGCCAACAATGTACCCCCGATTGGCGTTAGAATAATAGGTGTCAGCGCCGCAACTCCGGTCATGCCATAGCGCCGCCAGATATTCACAAAACGTCGATTACCCACCGTGAATCGTTTACGGTCTTTAAAGAAACGCTCAAAGAGCGTGCGCTTCAGCCAGTTGCCAAAATAGGTAAACCCCAGTACCACCGTCATCATTCCCATTACAGTAGCCACTACGGTAGTTACCAGGTTCAAACCGGCAGCGTACCCACCAATGGGCCCGAATATGAACTTAATCATACTGGAAAGACAAACCGGTATAGCCTTTAAGATTTCTTCCCACATAAAATAATGGCAAGGGGGTTATCTATTGTACTATTAAATTTTCATTCCATAGCTCAGGTCTCCTGCATCGCCCAATCCGGGCACAATATAGAATTGCTCATTCAGCGTGGGATCCACCGTACACGTCCATAAAGTATGCGGCACCGGTACGTTCTTCTGCAAAAACGTTATTCCTTCGGCTGCAGCAATGAGCGAAACAATATGAATGTGTGCGGGTAGACCGCTCCGCAACACCACGTGGAGCGAATCCAGCACTGATTTGCCCGTGGCCAGCATGGGGTCTATAAAAATAACCTCACGCCCCGTCAAATCGGGAGTGGCTACATAGTCGAGTTTGATCGACACCTCACCGGTACCTTCGTCCCGATACGCGCCTACAAAGCCCGAGTCAGCACGATCAAAAAAATTCAGAAATCCCTGAAAGTACGGTAGCCCTGCACGCAGTATGGTAATCAATACCGGCTGCTCGCGTAATACAGAAATTCGAGCGAAACCGAGCGGTGTCTCTACTTCCCGCTCGGCAAACATCAGCTTCTTCGAAACCTCGTACGCCATAATCTCGCCCAACCGCTCCACATTCTTACGAAAGCGCATGCGGTCTTGCTGTATGGTTTTATCGCGAAGCTCAAGAATAAATTGATTGGCTATTGACTGCTGATCGCTTAACGTATAAAGCATGGTCTATTAAATATACTATGTGATACTATCTGATTATTGTGACCATTCTGTTGGTGTGCGATCCCAGCGGTGATCTTTCAATTTAGCATATAGATCGGCCGCAAGTCGCTTACCATCGCTGGTACTCATGTTGGCTTCTACGTTCCTCACCTTTCGCATACCGGGTATAATAGTATGCACATCGTCATTACCCAGAATAAAACGCAGCGCCATCTCCGGCATGGTCATACCGGCCGGAATCAATGGTCTCAAGGCATCGGCGTGGTCAACACTGGAATGTAGATTCTCCGGAACAAAATAGGTCGATCGCCAGTCGTCTTTCGGAAATACAGTATCCTTCGTTAACGTGCCGGTAAGTGTGCCCTCATCAAATGGCACGCGGGCAATCACGCCAATGTTTAACGAACGGCACAGCGGGAACAGATTGTCTTCCGGCGCCTGATCGAAAATATTATAGATTACCTGTACCGCATCAATCAATCCGGTACGAAGCGTATTCAATACATTATCCGGCTCCCAGCGATTTACGCTAATGCCAAAATGTTTCACCTTTCCTTCCTGCTTCAGCTTCTCAACAGCACGTTTCCACTCATCGCGATCGGCCCAGCCGTCCTCCCACACGTGAAACTGCTGTAGATCGATGCACTCCACGCCCAGATTCTTGAGGCTCTTCTCGGTATAAGCAACGATGTGCGCAGCCGGAAAACATTCATCCAGTGTAAACGATGCTTTAGAGGGCCAGATGAAATTTGCGGGTGGTATTTTAGAGGCAAAGTAGAGCCGCTTGTTGGCGTGCTCACGAAGTAACGTGCCAAGAATTTGTTCGCTTGCACCTTCGCCATAGCCCCAGGCCGTATCAAAAAAGTTACAGCCCAATGCCACCGAGCGATCAAGTGCTTTCGCAACCTCCTGTTGTTCGCTACCGGTCCAGCCGGCAAGCCCCCACATGCCATACCCTATTTCGCTTACATCCCAGCCTGTCCGGCCAAATTGTCTGTATTCCATAACTCTGTTTACGTTTTTTAAGGTTTTATATTGCTTACATCATCCGGAAATCAATCCGGCGCAACCACTAAAATAAGCTGGATAACAATCCAAGCCGTTTTCACCGGTAATTTTATGTGGCGATCAATCATAATTCAAAAGAATTCGTGGCGAAACTTCCGGTTTTTACCAGCCCTGCCACCCGCCTACCGTCGACTTTTTTTACCTTTGCGCCCGCCATCGACCCTGCGAAATAGTCGACGTTGGCCACTATCAGCCAACCTCCACCCGCACGGCGCCGGTGACAAATCTCCTTACACACAGAATCATGAGCTTAGCCCAGGAAATAGAAAAACGCAGAACATTCGGAATCATCAGTCACCCCGATGCCGGCAAAACAACACTTACTGAAAAACTCCTGCTGTTCGGTGGGGCTATCCAGAAAGCAGGCGCTGTAAAATCCAGCAAAATAAAAGACCACGCACGGTCAGACTGGATGGAAATCGAAAAGCAAAGAGGTATCTCCGTAGCAACATCGGTTATGGGCTTTAACTACCGGGACGTAAAGATCAACCTGCTCGATACGCCAGGTCACCAGGACTTTGCTGAAGATACTTACCGCACCCTTACGGCGGTCGATAGCGTTATCATGGTTATCGACTGTGTGAAAGGCGTTGAAATTCAGACCGAGAAGCTTATGGAAGTATGCCGCATGCGCAATACCCCCGTAATCTGCTTCATCAATAAACTCGACCGCGAAGGACGCGATCCCTTTGAACTACTCGACGAAGTTGAAGAAAAACTCAACATCAAGGTTCGCCCCCTCAGCTGGCCCATCAGCATGGGTAAAACATTCAAAGGCGTATACAGTCTTTATGAAAAAAGCCTGCACCTCTTCAGCGGTAGCAAAACCAAAGTTGAAGAAGGCATTGAAATAACCGATGTAAACGATAGTGTGATCGACAGCCACGTAGGCGAATCGAACGCTAAACAACTTCGTGCCGATATCGAACTTATTGAAGGCGTTTATCCAGACTTCGATGTTAACGATTACCTGAGTGGTAAAGTAGCTCCTGTATTCTTTGGCAGCGCGGTAAATAACTTCGGTGTGAAAGAACTGCTCGACACATTCATTCGTATAGCACCAACTCCCGTACCACGCGAAACTACAGCGCGTGTCATTACTCCGATCGAGAATAAATTCAGCGGTTTCATTTTCAAGATCCACGCCAACATGGATCCCAAACATCGTAACCGTATCGCGTTCCTTCGTATTTGCTCTGGTAAATTCGAACGCGGCAGCAACTACTACCATGTTCGCCAGGAAAAGAGCATTCGCTTCTCGAACGCCACCGCGTTCATGGCACAGGATCGCGAAACAGTAGACGAGGCATGGCCCGGCGACATCGTAGGTATATACGATACCGGCAACCTCAAAATTGGCGATACCCTCACCGAAGGCGAGAAAGCAATGTATACCGGCATCCCCAGCTTCTCTCCGGAAATCTTCAAGGAAGTGCTGAATCTCGATGCCATGAAGACCAAGCAACTTGAAAAGGGCCTAACACAACTTATGGAAGAAGGCGTTGCCCAGTTGTTCACATACGAACTGGGAAAACGAAAAGTAGTGGGCGTTGTAGGTGCGCTTCAGTTTGAAGTAATACAGTTCCGTCTTAAAAACGAATACAGCGCCACCGTGCAGTTCACGGCGCAGAATATATATAAGGCCTGCTGGATCAGCTCTGACGATCCGCGCAAACTGGCCGAGTTTGTTGAATCCAAACAACGGCACATCGCCCGCGATAAAGATGACAAACTGGTATTCATGGCCGAATCAAGAGCCTGGTTGAAAATGGTTCAGGATAACTTCCCGGATATACAATTCCATTTCACCTCTGAATTCTGATCTACACAACGGCCTGCATGGAACCCTTTACCGTAATATTTGAAGACAATCACCTGCTTGTCGTAAATAAATCGTCAGGCATACTGGTACAGGGCGATGCTACCGGCGACGCGCCGTTGGCAGAACTATGCAAAACGTATATAAAAGAGAAGTACAATAAACCGGGAGCCGTTTTCCTGGGCGTAGCCCATCGGTTAGACCGTCCGGTAAGTGGCATTGTGGTACTCGCCCGAACGTCGAAGTCGCTCGAACGGATGAATGCCCTGTTTCGCGAAAAGGAGACACAGAAAATCTATTGGGCTATCGTGCGTAATAAACCTGCGCAGGAACAGGGCAACCTGGTACACTGGCTGTTAAAAGACGAAAAGAAAAATAAGACCACTGCCTTCCGCAAAGAAACCGTGGGAGCACTGCGGTCGGAATTGAATTATAAACTGCTGGCTGCTGCCGACGGACACTACCTGCTGGAAGTCAACCCCATTACCGGTCGGCCCCATCAGATCCGTGTTCAGCTGGCCAGTATGGGATGCCCGATAAAAGGCGACTTGAAATATGGCGATGACACCGCCGCCGAAGACGCCAGCATTGCCCTGCATGCCAGGCGATTAAGCTTTATTCATCCAGTAAAAAAAGAACCGGTAACGTTTGAAGCTCCCGTACCCGTTAGGGGGTTCTGGAAATATTTCTTAAAATTCGCCCAGTAACTAAAGCTTCGCTCTATAATGGCAACACCCGGCTGGATCTTAAGGCTTAAGCAAAAATGGAATCTCCAAAGCGTTGGCCAGGTTATCATCGTCCTGATTGTATTCGCCTGCACAGGCTTCACCATACTCTTTATTAAAAAACCCTTACTCAATCTACTTGCCGGCGACTCAAGCGATACAGTGTTCGCATCGATCGTATATTATCTCCTTATTCTGCCGGTTTATAACGTTTTCCTGTTGGCTTATGGATTTTTATTCGGCCAGTTCACTTTTTTTTGGGAATTCGAGAAAAAATCCTTCAGCCGTCTATTCTCTAAAAAAAACAAAAAGTAAGCTCTATGAGAAAACATCTAGTATTGATCTGCGCTGTACTGCTAACAGCAGCGTGTTCATCGCCCAAGTACACGTACAACTTTGATCACTACAACTACAGCAGTGGCAAAAAGCAACAGCCCGGATCAGTAACCCATGCTACCCCGGCCACCGAGGTTAGCCCGCTCGCGATTAGCGACAAGAGCCTTACTGCCAGCACTGAAAGCACTCCGGTAGTTACACCCGAAAACAATGCTCCTGCCAATGTGGCCGAGGCACAAGCCGCCCTTGCAAAAAAGTATAAGGCAATGTCTAAGGAAGAGCAAAAGGCCTTTAGAAAAGAACTTACCAAAGAAGTAAAAAACTATAGCAAAGCCGCCAAAAAAGGCGAGCATGTAAAAGCGACCAACAACACCCATGCGATGGATAACGACCTTAAGCTCGGCATTATCTTCGGTGCAATCGGCTTTACACTCGTTTTGTTCGGTGGTGTGAATAGCGTATTCTGGGTACTTGGCGTCATCTCTATCGTGATAGGCGTTGTATTCTTCATCAAATGGCTGGTACGTCAATAGACAATTCAGTAATCGTATATAAATAAGAAACCCCGCCCTGGCAATACCAAAGCGGGGTTTCTTATTTATATACGTATCTGGAAGGGTAGCTTAGGCAGCAATGCCGTCGGCCAGAACAATCACTTTATTCTTAAGTACCTCAACAACACCACCAGTGATAGCAATGTTATGCGCACCTTCCTTGCCTTTGTACTCAACCAATCCTTCTTTCAAAAGACTGATCAGCGGCGCGTGGTTATCCAGCACCTGAAAAGAACCGTCAGCGCCAGGAAACGTAATAACAGTAACTTCTCCTTCAAATATTCTCTTCTCCGGAGTCAATATTTCGAGCTGCATGATGCGATGAGTTAAAATCGTACGTCCATAAAAAGCCGGGAATGATTCAATTCCCGGCTTCTATGGCTAATTATATTATAGAGACTTGGCGTCAGCGAGCATCTTCTCACCCTTTTCAACAGCTTGTTCAATGCTGCCTACCAGGTTGAAGGCCATCTCAGGGAGGTAGTCGTACTGACCGTCCATGATTGCGTTGAAGCCTTTGATTGTGTCTTTGATATCAACCAGCACGCCCTTCAGACCAGTGAAGGCTTCGGCAACGTGGAAAGGCTGAGACAGGAAGCGCTGTACGCGGCGTGCGCGGTGTACAACCTGCTTGTCTTCATCGCTAAGTTCGTCCATACCAAGGATCGCGATGATGTCTTGCAGTTCTTTGTAACGCTGCAGAATGAGTTTTACACGTTGTGCAGTACCATAGTGCTCGTCGCCTACGATCTCCGGACGAAGAATCCGTGATGTAGAATCCAAAGGATCCACCGCAGGGTAGATACCAAGCTCGGAGATTTTACGGCTCAATACGGTCGTAGCATCCAAGTGAGCGAAGGTTGTAGCCGGCGCAGGGTCAGTCAAGTCATCCGCAGGTACGTAAACAGCCTGTACGGAAGTGATTGAACCATTTTTGGTAGAGGTAATACGCTCTTGCATGGCACCCATTTCAGTAGCCAGTGTAGGTTGGTAACCTACGGCTGAAGGCATACGGCCAAGGAGAGCCGATACTTCTGAACCTGCCTGTGTAAAGCGGAAGATGTTATCGATAAAGAAGAGGATGTCGCGGCCTTTGCCTTTGCCATCACCGTCGCGGAAATACTCAGCAACTGTCAGACCTGACAGGGCCACACGAGCACGGGCTCCAGGAGGCTCGTTCATCTGACCGAACACGAAGGTAGCCTTCGATTCTTTAAGCTTGTTCTGGTCAACTTTAGAAAGATCCCAGCCACCGCCGTGCAGTGACTTCAGGAAGTCATCACCATAATTTACAATACCGGCTTCGATCATTTCGCGCAGAAGGTCATTACCCTCACGCGTACGCTCGCCAACACCCGCAAATACAGAAAGACCTGAATATGCTTTTGCGATGTTGTTGATAAGCTCTTGGATCAATACGGTCTTGCCTACACCGGCACCACCGAACAATCCAATCTTACCACCCTTCGCATACGGCTCGATAAGGTCAATAACTTTGATACCGGTAAAAAGAACTTCGGTAGCAGTGGAAAGATCTTCGAATGCAGGTGCAGCACGGTGGATCGACATAGCCTGGCCACCCTTAGGTTGCGGGATGCCGTCGATGGCCTCACCTACTACATTGAAAAGACGGCCTTTGATGTCCTCACCAATCGGCATTTTAATGGGGGTGCCGGTGTCGGTAACGCGCATGCCGCGTACCAAACCTTCTGTACCCTCCATAGAGATCGTACGTACACGGTCTTCACCAAGGTGCTGCTGGCATTCCAGTACTACTTTCGTACCATCGCCTTTGGTCACTTCGAGTGCATCAAGGATGTTCGGCAACTTTGCCCCTTCACCGTCGAAGGCAACGTCTACAACCGGGCCGATTACCTGGGTTATCTTTCCAATATTCGCCATTTATGTAATTTGTAAAATTAGGGTCAGAAAATCGACCGCAAAAGTAGCCTATTAACCACATAAGTACAAAAGCCTGCATCGAATTATTACATCTTCCTGACATCTCCGCACCGCACACACCCAAACACCCCGGAATTCCTGTCATTTCTTGCGCTCAGCACATTTACACACTACGCCAGGCACCTAAACAACATCCAGCACAATGCGGAACGTTGTCCCCTGATTTTCTTCTGAAGACTTTACGAAAATTTTGCCTTTGTGATATGTCTCGATAATTCGTTTGGCAAGCGTAAGCCCAAGCCCCCAGCCCCGCTTCTTGGTGGTAAAGCCCGGCCGGAACACCATGCCTACTTTTGACCGGGGAATGCCCTTGCCGGTATCCGACACATCGATAAAAACTTTTCCGTCGTTTCCGCGCAAAACCTTGATCCCGATCGTGCCCGTACTCCCCATCGCGTCCACAGCGTTCTTGCACAAGTTCTCCAAAACCCATTCAAACAGCGGCGCATGCACGTTCGCAAAGATTTCCTCCGACATTACATGCACCTCCATCTTGATTTTAGACGACACCCGCGGCCGAAGGTAATTCACCACGGTGTTGACCAGGGCAATAACGTTTTCCCGCTTCAGTACCGGCACAGAACCAATGCTCGAAAAGCGCTCGGTAACAATCCGCAACTTGTAAATGTCCTTTTCAAGCTCTTCCACAACACCCTTCTCACGCATTTCGTTATCCTCACGAAGTACCTCAATCCAGGCCATGAGCGATGACAGCGGCGTACCTAACTGGTGGGCCGTTTCTTTGGCCAGTCCAACCCAAACCCGGTTTTGCTCCGCTGCCTTGGAGTAATTGAACGCCAAATACGCTATGAATCCAAAAATCGCGATAACGGACAGCTGGATATACGGGTACGAAATGAGCTGCGTGAGCAGAAAGGAATTTTTATAATACACATAACCGTACTCGTCTTCATTTCCCTGCTCGTCGCGGTAGGTCATCTGGATCGGCTCGTACGACGCCTTCATCGACTTGAGCTGCTGCTCCAGAATCCGCTTCTTTCGGGACTCTGACAGGCTGGAGTCGATTTTGATGTTACGGTATTGATATTCACCATCCCGGGTAATCCATATTGTGGGGATGGAATTGTTTTTAAAGATAATCTCGTCTGTTACGAACAAAATGTTCTCGTTCGAGAGGTCGCTCATGGTATACTCCAGCGCTTTCGCAAAAAGCTGAATTTGCTGCCGTTCCCGGGCTTTCAGCTGCTCTACCAGCACGTTGGTATAATAGATAGACCCCACACTGATCAACACGGAGATTACCAGCACAACCCATTTGAGGTTCGAATTATTCTGATAAAAATCCCCGGCAGGTATCGCTATCTTTTTGGACATCCGCGAAAAATAAAAAAACCAGATGCCAATCCATCTGGTTTTTCATATATTATTTAACGGGCGCAACGGCCGGCCTTACGGCAATACTGCGCCACAGCGGGGTTATCCCTTCATCATAAACCACTTTGCCAGCACTTTGTAGTTTACTTTGGTGCCATGCATCAGAATACCTACGCGGTATATCCTTCCGGCAATCCATGTGGTAAACACAAACCCGGCAATCAGTAAGAGCATTGACAACGCCAGCTGCCAGTCAGGAACACCAAACGCGATCCGACCCATCATGGCTATGGGCGAAGTAAACGGTATGAGCGAAAGCCAGACACTGATTGGTCCATGCGGGTCTTCGAGTATGAATGTAAACAACCCGAAGTACGCAATCAGCATCGGGATGGTGATCGGAAACATGAACTGCTGTGCCTCTGCCGGACTATCGACCGACGAACCTACGGCAGCAAACAGCGCACCGTACATCAGGTATCCACCCAGGAAATAAAACAGGAACGTTACAATCACATACGAGAAGGGAATCTGCCCCAGTGCCGATAATACTTTGAATTGTTCCTGACTCTGTTGCTGTATTACCTGTTCCGTCATTTGTTGCTGTGGCATCTGCAATCCGAAATACGCCAGCACTACCGACGATAACGTAGTTATCAGAATAATCCAGATCAGAAACTGCAGCAGTCCTACCGATGCCAACCCAACGATCTTACCCATCATTAGCTGAAACGGACGCACAGACGATACAATGACTTCAACTACTTTGCTGGTCTTCTCTTCAATAATGCCCTGCATGATCTGCGCACCATAAATGAAGATGAACATGTACATCATGATACCGGCGGCCATGCCTACACCAAAGAGTATCTTTGAGTCAGACGATGTCTCTTCGCCAGCTTCTGAAACTTTAACGGAATGAATGGACACGTTGGTCTTCAAGCTATCGAGCATACGCTGCTCGATATGAAACTGCTGCATCTTTACTTCTTTAATCCGGTTCTCAAGCATTTGCTCCAGTGAGTTTAAATCGCTCGGGCTGGGGCTTACGCGTGTATACAACGACACGCCCTTGGGGTTATACAGATCGAGCTTGGGAATGTACAGCAATGCAAAACCACCTTCTTTTTTATAGTTTTCGGTAGCTTCGCTTAACGGTACAGTAAGCTTCGTAAAAACGAACTTCGATGTGTCGGGCACAAACAAGCCACTCTCGTCGACGTATTGTACAGTTTCTTTCTCAGCATTCTTCTTTTGCTGGATGGATACATATACCAGCACCGCCATAATTGCCGGAAAAATAAGCGGCAGTATAATGGTGGCAATCAAAAACGATTTCTTTTGAACACGGTTCAGGAACTCACGCTGAACAATCAACCATATCTTATTCATCACTGCCTCCTTTCACGAGGTTTATAAATATTTCACTCATAGTCGGGATTTTCTCTACAAAACTATACACTTCGGTAACTTCCGTTAGATCGCGGATCAATTGGTTTGGCTTGGCCGCATTGGATTTTATAATCGAGCGGTGGTAATCTCCTTCCAGTATGCGCTGGTCTACCACTTCATAGGCTGCTGGCAGCATACCTATTCTGCCAGTATGCTCTACCACAAACGTGCTGCTGCGGTAGCTGTCTTTAACCTGCTTCTTGGATCCTTCGAGTATTACTTTCGATTTATTGATAAGCGCGATATGATCGCACAAATCTTCAACGGTTTCCATACGGTGCGTAGAGAAGATAATGGTGCTGCCGTTCTCTTTCAGTTCCAGTATTTCTTTTGTGATCAATTGGGCATTGACAGGATCGAAGCCAGAGAACGGCTCGTCCAGTATAATAAGTTTGGGTTCATGCATTACCGTGCTGATGAACTGAACCTTTTGAGCCATACCCTTGCTCAGGTCTTCCACCTTCTTATTCCACCAGTCGTTTATCTCAAACTTGCGAATCCACCACTTGCTGCGCTCTACTGCATCTTTGCGGCTCAAGCCTTTCAGTTGGGCAAAGTATGTAAGCTGCTCGCCTACCTTGAGTTTCTTATAGAGACCTCGCTCCTCGGGTAAATAGCCGATGGAGCCGATGTGGCGTGGCTCCAGCTTTTCACCGAAGAGCGTAATCTCGCCCGCGTCTGCGTTGATAATTTGATTGATAATACGGATCAGGGTAGTCTTACCCGCACCGTTTGGCCCCAGCAACCCGAAAATGGTCTGCGGTGGGATCGATAAACTTACGTCATCCAACGCCACATGATTTGTGTAGCGCTTGGTTACATGGTTTGCTTCGAGTGCTTGCACAGTAGAGCTATTCTTAATTGACACTATAGGTTAGTATCAAAAGATACGGGGAAATTACACCCGGTGCATACACATTATGAAAGTAATTTCAACCTGCCTTCACTGAAGCCGGTAGCTATAGGGATGGCGGAAAGGGACTGACGCTCAGTTCTTGCTTTCTTTGAAGATTATGTTGCCCATGGAAACGTCGAGGTCAAAAGTCAAAACGTTCTTGGCATTTTTCGAATAGGCCGCGTTGGCAAACGTATTGTCGCTAACTTTTTTGAGCCCGTCGGGCATCTTTACGCTACACAGCCATGAATCGTGTATTTTGATAAGTACCGGTGTTTCCTCTACCGGCAAAAGGATGATCAGGTTTCCGGCTCCAACGCTGCCTTTTACGCGGTTGCTTACCAGAGGGCGGTTGCTGAAGTCGAGGGTCATGTTTCCAAAGCCTACGTCGGCCATAACAAACCGGGTGCGCGACAGGTTGAGACCTTTCACGTTAACCGATCCCAGGTCAACTTTTACGAAGAAGGTATCCATGTCAACCTGGTTCTCCATGGACGAATAGTAGCCCACATTAACATCGGCGCTGCCGGTGTTGATTTTCAAATTTTTGATAGCCAGCCCTGACAGGTCTACATTCGCGTTACCAATACCGTAATTCAGTTCCAGCAAATAGGGCTTGTCTTCGGTAAGGTACATTTTCCATAGCTTGTCGTTGCCGGCACTTTCGGATGAACCGAAAAACCGGGTGGAAATGGTCTGACTAAGTCCCTCTGCCTGCGATTCTTCCAGGTTGAGGTATACCTCGCATGTCTTACCCTTGATTTCTTTACGGAAGTTATGTGAGAACGCCGCTTCAGTCTGATTGCTGAATACATTCAGAATCTCAGGACTCTGACTCGGCTTGATAAAGCAATTCCCGCTGTTGGCCTTAAGGCACAGCCGGATGTTTTCGCATGTTTGGGCATCTTCAACGGTAAACTGCTTTTTAATCTGCCCAAATGCCATCCCTGCTAGCGCAATCCCGCAATATGTTAACCAGAACCTCTTATGCATGCTTAATACTTACGATCTCATTCTGACTTGGTTGCACGTTGTATGTTTCCGCCTCAATTAGCAAAAAAATACCTCGTATAAGTTCTCTTATACGAGGTTATTAACAAATAGTTATCCTTTTCTAATTAAAATATTCCTTCATCCGTTCGAAAAAGCCTTTTTCGTTGGCATCGGGGTGCGGCTGGAAGTTCGGAGAGCTCCGTAAGGCCTCCAGCTTGGCCTTTTCTTCAGCAGAAAGCTTCTTCGGCGTCCATACGTTTACGTAAATCAGCTGATCTCCGGTTTCGTATCCGTTTACGTCTTTCAGACCTTTGCCACGCAAGCGCAGAATTTTACCGCTTTGTGTGCCCGGCTCAATCTTGATCTTAACCTTTCCACCGACGGAAGGAACTTCTACGGTGGTGCCCAGTGCGGCGTCTACAAAGCTTATATACAGGTCGTAAACCAGGTTGTTGCCATCACGCTTCAGGTTTTTATCTTCCTGTTCTTCAATCAGAATCAACAGGTCGCCGGCAACCCCGCCACCGGGGGCTTCGTTTCCTTTGCCGCCCATTGAAAG